>WNGG01000972.1_pt1 | contig 31902 bp, 28 predicted proteins | sample 5400661 | NCBI WGS metagenome assembly WNGG01 (sample SAMN13153372, study PRJNA577476) | soil metagenome | isolation source: 100 cm soil or saprolite under Garry oak tree replicate 1 | place: USA:California | collected 2016-06-15
GTTAGGTTTTCAGCGGTTTCTACCACCCGCTTCATACGCTGGCGGTAGAGCGCCTTGTCGGCTTGGGCTCGGGTAGCACGGACCGCCGGCCCTTTCCTGGTGTTGAGTACACGAAACTGGAGGCCAGTCTCGTCAATCGCCTTCGCCATCTCCCCACCCAGGGCGTCGATCTCCCGCACGAGATGGCTCTTGCCGATGCCCCCGATGGCCGGGTTACAGGACATCTGGCCGATGTGGTCGAGGTTCAGGGTCAACATCAGGGTCTTACAGCCCATCCGGGCTGCAGCCAACGCGGCTTCGATACCAGCATGGCCGGCTCCGACAACGATCACGTCGTACATCATACTTATTGCCTATCCTCTGAAATCAGTGGCTGGCGCTTGCGCCAGTCCGGTCTGGATTGAGAGGTTAGATGGCACGGTCAACGCCTCCAGAACGCCCACCATGGCGGCGTCAGTATTGGAATACCCTGCTCTGTAAGGAAGGACTGAAACTCCGTCCACTCCTCGTCTGTGCATTTGTGCCATAGCTCGCTGAACCGAATATCGAGCTTCACAATCTTGTCCTCGGCAAAAAGCTGGACGCGGTTGGCGCCCCACAGTTCCTGCTTCAGCATGGCTAGCGGCACCTCCATCCCAATGCCATCGAAGCGCCTTTGCATGTAAGCGCGGAGGGACTCCCCAAGCGGCTGCCCTTGTGTCATCTGTCAGATTGCTCAGCTGTCCCTGCTCGTGCTTCGACGGGCTCAACACGAACGGAATAGCCTTCTGGAGCCTGTGACCCTGAGCCCTTCGACCTCGCTCAGGACAGGCTTGTCGAAGGGTGACTTACTTACCGATGCAGAACTCACGAAACACCCGGTCCAGAATATCTTCAGTGCTTACGTGACCGGTGATCTCACCAATATGATCAAGGGCGGCACGCAGATCAACTGCGACCAGATCAAGCGGCAGGCCTTCTTGCAGGCTCGCACCGGCCTGCTGGAGACTCTGCTCCGCTTTGGCTAGCGCATCGCGGTGACGCGCACGTGAAACAAGGACTCCCCCGGTTTGCTCCTGTCCATGTACCAGTCCCGTTCCAAGAGTAATCTCCTTAATTTTTGCCCCCAGATCCTCCAGACCAGTTCCGTACTTAGCGGAAAGGCACACTGCCGCGCCACAGTGGAGACGGGTCTCCAGGTCTGCCGGGCTTACAGCCAAGGGGAGATCGACTTTGTTGAGAACCGGGATTGCTTTTTTGTCCACGATCTCGCTACAAACAGCCTCGTCTTCTTCATCGAGCGACCGAGAAGCATCGAACACTGCCAATACCAATTCTGCTTCCCTCACTCCAGCCCTTGCTCGCTCAACCCCGATTCGTTCCACCTCGTCCGTGGTGTTGCGCAGCCCAGCGGTATCCCATACGACCAGGGGTACTCCACTGACAACTAGCGTCTCTTCCAGGACGTCGCGCGTCGTCCCTGGCACCGGAGTTACAATCGCCCGTTCGGTGCCCGCGAGTAGGTTGAGCAGGCTGGACTTCCCCACATTCGTCTTCCCGATAATAACTGTACGCATGCCCTCACGGTACACTTTACCCTGGGCAAAGGTTGCGCGCAAAGCGGCAATTTCTGCAATCAACGTAGCAATATCCTGCTCTAGCTCTGTCTGCGCCCGCTCGGGAATGTCTTCTTCGGGAAAGTCAATAAAGGCCTCAACGTAGGCGGTGACACTCAACAGTCTTTCCCGTATGGCGGCGCAGGCCCCTGATAAGCGCCCGGACAGTTGCTCCCAGGCCAGCTGTAGCCCAGGTTCGCTCTTCGCCTGGATCAGGTCGAGAACTGCTTCGGCCTGTGACAGATCCAGGCGGCCATTCAGGAACGCACGTTTAGTAAACTCGCCGGGTAAGGCCAGCCGTGCTCCCTGACTCAACACCGCGGTAAGGATGCGGCTGGAAAGCAACCCGCCACCGTGACAGTGGATCTCAGCTACGTCTTCGCCGGTGTAGCTACGAGGGGCACGCATGAGGGCCAGCAACCCCTGGTCGAGAGGCTGGCTGGTCAGCGGGTCGATGACCTGACCGAAGTAGAGACGGTGAGAGAGCAGACGCTCGCGCAGCCGAGCCGGCACGAAAACCTGGCGCGCAACTGCTTCGGCGTGAGGCCCGCTGATCCTGATGACTGCGACCCCTCCCTGCCCAGGAGGGGTCGCAACTGCAGCGATAGTATCGTGCTCGTACACGGCCCAAGAGAGTCCTGAGTCATGGAGTCACTGAGTCAGTGTTTTCACTCATCACTCCTTATTTATTCAGAGGCTTGCATTCGCGGCCCGCCACGACCTCTTTCCCGCCGTGGCCCTTCCTCTGGCACGATAAACAAACGGCGAAAATAGCCGCGTCCTAGGCTTTTGGTCGTCACCAGGGGATCCCCTTGGAGCGCCACGTGGATCACCCGCCGATCGCGCGGACTCAGGGGGCTCAGCGCCACGGTTTTATGGCGACGTTTCGCTCGTTCTCCCAAGCGGAGCGCCAGGGTTTCTAGACTTTTGCGCCGGCGCTCGCGATAGCCTTCCGCGTCCAGTACCAGGTGCACCTCGCTTTCCTCACTGCGAGTGACTATACGATGCAGCAAGTATTCGAGGGCATCGAGGGTCTGCCCTTTACGGCCAATCACCAGACCTTCTGCGGCGCCAGCAATATTAATCACCAGGCCTTCGTCCCGTGTCTCAAGGGACAAAGTCGCCTCTAGGCTCATGAGGCGTAACACCTCTTTGAGCACCTGGCAGGCCTTTTCTCCCATCTCCCGAGAGGGGAGGGAGGTCTCAGCAGCAACCGGCCCATAGGACGGCTCAAAGGTCCTTTCCTCTTCCCGTTGTCGTACGGGCGCAGGTTCGGGCTCCATGAGCTGCGCCGCAAGCGGGACCCGCAGCGTGGCACGCACCCGCGCCTTTTTCCCACCGATGCCCAGAAACCCTTTGGTGGCCTGGGACAGGACCTCGATCTCGACCTGCTCTCTCTCAGCCTGGAGCTGTCTGAGGGCGGCGGAGACCGCTTCCTCGATGGTCCATCCTTCAGCTTCAATAGAATTCATCGCATTCCTCCCCCCTCCCCAATTTAGCCCGCGAACCTCTTTGTATACAGATACTGCTGCACAATGCTGAGCACATTGTTGACGAGCCAGTACAGGACCAACCCGGCTGGAAAATTCACGAACATCACCGTGAAGATCAGCGGCATGAACATCATCATTTTCTGCTGCGCCGGATCTCCGGTCGCGGGCGTCATCGCCTGCTGGACGAGCATTGTGACGCCCATGAGCAAGGTCAACACCGGAATGCCCGGCGGCTCAATAAACGGCAGTTCCACGATGCCGAGCCGGTCGGGTTGCGACAGATCCTGGATCCAGCCGAAAAACGGGGCCTGCCGCAGTTCAATCGCATGGCTGAGCGCCTGATACAGACCGATAAACACCGGCAACTGCACGAGCATGGGCAGGCAGCCGCCCAGGGGATTAATTTTGTAGCGGCGGTAGAGCTCCATCATCTCTTTATTGAGCCGCTCGCGGTCGTCCTGGTACTGCTCCCGCAGCCGTTCCAGTTGGGGCTGGAGCTTGCGCATTTCGGCCATGGATTTGAAACTCTTGTTACTCAAGGGGAAAAAGGCCAGCTTCACCAGCAGTGTCAGCAAGATGATGTCGATCCCATAATTCCCGGTCAGGGAGTGGGAGAAGTTGAGAAGAGAGACCAATGGCCGGGCGATAAAGTGAAACCAGCCGAAATCAATGGCGCGGTCGAGGGAAGGATGGACGGCGTTCAGCGCGTCGAACTCCTTGGGGCCGATGTAGAGCGTGTAAGTCACAGGCTCCCTATTCCAAGGGACAGTGAGCTTAGTTTCTACTACCCCATTGGCAGCACTCAAAAGGAGGTGATGATTCTCTCCCTCCGGGGGGATCATCGCCGCCAGAAAATAGGTGTCTGCGTACCCTGCCCAGCGTATCCGGTCTGGACCCAGGAGTTGCTCTTTCCCCACTACGCGAGAAGCCGCTTCATACATAAACTTGCGTCCAACGAGGGCAACTGGTCCTTGCACCTGATAAGAAGAGGTTTTGTGATGGTCAAGTGGATGCACCCACAGCAGAGACACAGAGGAGACGCTCTCGGGAGCGCCTTCGACCTCTACAGTCAGGGTCATACCATACGTTTGCCCGGAGAAAGAAAACTCTTTCGTCAAAAGAGTACCATCGCGGTCCGTGCCTTTAAACTGCAGAGTGGCCTGGTCGTTGCCCTGGAGATGGATGTCGCCGCCGCTCACCTCATAGAGTACGGTGTCATCCCCCACTGACAGGTTCTTCCCTTCGAGTCGAACTGCCAAAGGCAGTTCCCCCAGGGCACCTTCTTGTACCATCTCCCGCGGTGGGCTGTCTCGTCCCGCGTCTCCTGGATAGCGTTTCAGGCGCAGGCTCTTGAGTTGCCCCCCCAGTGAGGAGAAGACTGCGGTGTAGACTTCATTCTCGACCGTAATGTCCCGCCCGGCGGCTGCAGGGGCTGGCGCAGCGACAGGCGGGGTTGGTTCCTCCGCCTGCTTTCCTGTCCCTTCTGCCAACGACGGCGGTGGCGCGTGAGAGGGAACTGGAGCAGAAGGCTCAGCCGGTTGTGTAGGCACGGGCTTTTTACTAGGGGGATACAGGTAGGCAATAAGCTCCTGATAGACAATCAATATGAGGAAAGAGAGAACGATAGCCAGCAGGCTCCTTTTATCCATGTTGTTTTATTGTCACGCTGCAAATGGACTAGCAGAGGGGGTCAATTCCACCTGGATGCCAAGGGTGGCACTTGGCGAGCCGCAGCAGAGCCAGACCGCTTCCTTTGAGCACCCCGTACTTCTCTACTGCCGCCAAGGCGTAAGAGGAGCAACTGGGGTAGAAGCGACAGGCCGGACCGAGCAGCGGAGAGAGAACCCACCGGTAGCAGCGCAGACCGCTTCTCACAAGTCGCGTTCCCAGGTGAGAAAAAACCCGAGCGTGCAGTAAAAGGCGCTCAGGTTGCTTTCCCGTCAATGGACAGGACCCTCCCGAGTTCCTCGGCCACCTGAGCGAATCCCAGCGCATCTGCCCCTGTTCTGGGAATGATCAGGATATCTTGGGCCGGGGTTATATACGTCTGACGCGCGCGAAAAAACTCGCGTAGCACTCTCTTCATACGGTTACGCACCACGGCGCTACCGAAGCGGCGTGTAGTGGTTATGCCAAGACGGGGCCGCTTCCCTTGTGCCGGAGCCGTGAGCACCACGAAATGGGCGCTGTGCCGCCGTTTCCCTCGGTGTTGCAGAAAGAGAAACTCCCGACGCACCAGGAGACGCGCGGTTTTAGGAAACGCCTGTTGTCGAACCTCCAGGTTCAGCGCCGTGCCTGTTTGGGTGGAATCTGCACGGTCAGGCGTTTGCGGCCTTTGTCGCGGCGCCGTTTGAGGACTGCGCGCCCGGCGGCTGTACTCATGCGTGTGAGAAACCCATGCGTGCGTTTGCGGCGAAGGTTGCTTGGTTGATACGTCCTTTTCATCGCGGTTCATCTGTTATTGTGCAGGAATATGTCCGTTACGACGTTCAAAAGGTACATCTCACCATACCAGGGTAGAGATGTCAATTTTCCTGGCGGGAAAACTCGGGTTTGACCCCCCGAGCCAGCAGGTCGGCAACCACTTGGTACGGCGGCTTGCCGGCATACAAGAGCGCGTGCATCTGCTCAACGATGGGCATCTCCACCCCCAGGCGCTGGGCCAGGGCAAAAACCGACCGGCACGTACGCACTCCTTCAGCGACCATAGACATTCCCTGCAGCACGGCAGCGAGTGGCTCTCCCCGCCCGAGCCGCATCCCGACCATGCGATTCCGGCTCAGGTCGCTGGTGCAGGTCAACACCAGATCCCCCATGCCAGAGAGACCAGAAAGAGTCTGGGGCTCCGCTCCCATCCGCACAGCCAGACGCGTGACCTCCGCCAGCCCGCGGGTGATCAACGCCGCCCGCGCGCTGTACCCACACCCGAGCCCGTCGCTGACGCCAGCGGCAATGGCAATCACATTCTTCACCGCCCCGCCGACCTCAACACCAACCACGTCAGAGGTCGTATATACACGAAACTTGGAGGAGGAAAAAACACTCTGTACTCTGGCGGCTACCGTCTCTGTGATCGCGGCTGCAGTCACTGCCGTCGGCAGGCCGCACGCCACCTCCGCGGCAAAGCTCGGTCCGGATAACACCACCACCCGCGCTCTCAGGGGCTCACCGAGCACCTCGGCGAGCACCGCGCTCATGGTCTGTAAGGTCTCTTCTTCGATCCCCTTGGTCGTGCTGACGATAAGCGGCACCCTTTGTAAGGAGGACGCCATAGCACTCGTCACCGCTCGCATCGCGTGGGAGGGCACCGCCAGCACCACTAGTTCCGCGTCGGTCACTGCCTGGGCAAGTAAGGGCGTGTAGGCGAGCGCCTGGGGCAGCGGCACTCCCGGGAGGTACAGCGCATTTTCCCGCTCGTGCGCTAACCGCTCACACAGCCCTGGTCTGCGGACCCAGAGGCATACGTGGTGACCGGCCGCTACTAGCAACGAGGCTAGGGCAGTCCCCCACCCGCCCGCACCAATGACTGCCACACGCATACGGTTACCTCAACTACCCTAATATCTAATTCCCTGCCCTGCTCCGCCAGCCAATGACACTGAGCTGGCGGCCGGCGGCTGGGCCCTCGCGCCGGTAGGAGGCAAAGACCGCTGCATCACAATAAGTGCATAACCCGCTGACTTGGACCTGCCCCGGCGGGACACCCGCGCGGGCAAGCTGGGCAAGATTGACGGCCCGCAGGTCCAGAACCCCCTTTTCTCCTAACGGCCGCCAAGCTGGCGGGCTGCTCGTCGTCCCCCAGCGCTGGCACAGCGCCTCGCCCACCTCACGGCCAACCTCATAGCAGCATCCACCGATCGCCGGCCCCAGGGCCACCCACAGGCGCTGCGGGTCCACTCCCCAGCCAGTCACAAGCGCCTCAACCACACGCCCGCTAATCCCCTTTAGCGTTCCCCGCCAGCCGGCATGGAGCGCAGCCACCAGCCCTTTCTCGGGCTCTACAATCAGCACCGGCACGCAATCCGCGGTGGTAATACCGAGTAAGATACCAGTCTCAGCCGTGATCATTCCATCCGCTTCCGGCCTCTCGTCCCAGGTGTCACGCCGATCGACAACCACGATGTCGTCGCCATGGACTTGCCTGAGCGTGCAGAGGGCGAAACTTGCCATACCTGGTCCAGAGAGCGCGGCTGCCCGGTCCTGCAGGCGACCGGAGAAGCCATGCACTAGCCCGGGGAACTGATCCCAGCCGTTCGCCTGCAGCCAGAGCGGAGCCAGAGGGTGAGGAGTCGGAGGTGAAAGGCCAATCAGTCTCATGATAGGCTCAGCGCGCTTCCGGGCTGTCTGTAGGTCTCAAGGTCTCTGGAGAACCTACAGTCCCAGCGTCTTCTCGCCTGCGCTCCAACAGTGCGACGGTCTCTATCTGGTCAGTTTGCGGGAACATATCAAAGGGCTGCACTTGCAGAGTCACATAGTTTTCTTGAGAGAAGCGCTCGAGGTCGCGCGCCAGGGTCAGCGGGTCACAGGAGACATAGATCAGCCTGGGCACCTTGACCGCAGCCAGCGCCGCGAACGTCTCCGGACTCAGGCCTTTACGGGGTGGGTTCACGACGATCAGGTCGATCCGCGACAAGGTTGCCGCCGTCTCTCTGAGCTTCTCCGCCGCGTCCCCAGCAAAGAAGCGGGAGTTGTGATATCCGTTGCGGCGCGCATTTTCCTTGGCCACGTTGATCGCACCCACGTTATCATCGATCCCCACCACTAACTTCGCCTTTGACGCCAGATAGAGCGCGATCGGACCGATACCGCAGTACAGGTCCAGAGCGATCTCCTGGCCATTCAATGCGGCCCACTCCAGCACCATCTCATAGAGCTTGCGCGCCACCGACGGGTTTGCCTGGGCAAACACACTCATCGGAATACGCAAGCGTAGGTGCCCGATTTTTTCCAGCAGCGAATCGCGTCCTCGTAGCGGATGGAACCGTTCCCCCCAGATCACGTTGCCCGGCTTGTCATTGATATTCTGGACAATACCAGTGAGAAAAGGGAACCGTCGCTCGAGCTCACGAATCAGGGTGCGCGCTTGAGGAAAATGCATGTGGCGCGTGACCAGCGTCAGCAGCGCTTGATGTTGCCAGAAACTATAGCGCACATCGAGGTAACGGAGCTGCCCGGTGTCGTGCACCTCATCGTACGGGGTGATATCGAGCCGCTCGATCATCTGCTTGAGACACTGGACGATGCGGTTGATCGGCTCAGGGTGTACAGGGCAGGCAGAGATGTCTATCACCTGGTGGGTCTCGGGTACGTACAGGCCAATCAGCACCTTGCTCCCCGACCGACGGACCGCCAGCTTGACCCGAGCTCGGTAACCGAATTGACGCGGCGAAGGAATCAAGGGTGGGACATCGAGCGTTTTGAGCGTCGGGGAGGCGGACAGCACGTTTGCCAGATGCTCACGTTTCTTGTCCAACTGTTGATAATACGAGAACCCCGCAAAAGGGCAGCCATGGCACTCAGGGTAATGAGGGCAAGGGTGGCGCCGCGCCTCAGCACGGGTGTGGTCTATAGCCAGTGGCGTCGCTCTTGCCTCACCCCGCTGAAAGGCTGGCGCCGCCGCTGGCCTGCCTCCTCTTTGCAAAGGCGGCTGCGCTTGGCGCTTTTCTCGGTGAGAAAAAGGCTTGTCTTTGTGGAGTGCAACCGGCAGTTTTTCCCGTCTCCCCTCTGACCCGTCAGGCCTGAGGCCCTTTTCTTCTCCTCCTAGCAGAGGAAAGGGGAGTTGAGAGCGCCGCGCCTCTGGTTTCCCATGAGATTTGAGTAGCGCAGGACCAGAGCTCGGCGAGTTCGGTTTCTGGTTCCCCCGCTTGCCTGAGGGAGAGTTATGTTGCAGAGACACTCGGGCACAGTATCGGGCTTCCAGGGGGGCGTCAACGATGGGAAAAGGGACGCCCTTTGGTGTGCCTTCCGGGAACGGAGCAGAGCTGCCCCGTTCCAAAGCTATCCTACAGGTATCCTGCGATCTCCTTTACGCTCAGATGATCAAAGCAGGTTCGGCCAAGCTCTTCGATACAGACAAATTTCACTTTGCCGCCGGAGATTTTTTTGTCAGTCTCGATTCCTAGTATTAAATGCTCGCCCTTGAGCCCTTTGGGGATCTCCACCGGCAGTCCAGCCTTTTTGAGCAGCCGGCACACCCGTTCGCTAGTGGCAGCGCTACAGAGCCCACGTTTGGCTGAGAGCTGCACGGCGAACGCCATCCCCAACGCGACCGCTTCACCGTGGAGAAACCGCTTGTACTCAGTGGCATTCTCGATCGCGTGGCCCAGCGTGTGGCCGAAGTTCAGAATTGCCCGGTAGTCCCCCTCGGTCTCATCCTCTTCCACTACTAACGCCTTGAGCTGACAGCAGGTCTTGACCACCGCAATGAGCAGGTGAGGGTCGAGACGAAGTAAGTGCGCGAGCTGGTCCTCCAGTAGCATGAACAAGTCCGGGCTAAGAATCACCCCGTACTTGATAACCTCAGCGACACCCGCGATAAATTCGCGCCGAGGCAGGGTCTTGAGAGTATCCACGTCGATCATGACTAGACGCGGCTGATAAAACGCACCGATCAGGTTCTTACCTGCCGGGTGATTGATGGCGGTCTTGCCACCAACACTCGCATCTACTTGCGCCAGGAGGGTCGTTGGCACCTGTACGAACGGCAGACCGCGTTGGAACGTAGCAGCGGCAAAGCCAGCCATATCACCGATTACCCCGCCGCCAAGCACAATCAGCGGAGAGCGCCGCTCAATGCGTCCTTCGACCAACTTGTCGTACAGGAATGCGAGCCAGGCGAGGTTTTTGTGCTCCTCACCTGCTGGAATCTCGATGACCCAGGGATCAAAACCGGCTGAGGCAAGGGTCTCAGCCACTTTCTCCCGGTATATTTTCCCCACCCCGGTATCGGTCACCATTGCCACCCGCCCACCGGCAAACTGCTGCTCGCGTAACAGTTGGCCCAGCTCAGCGAGCACGCCCGTACCGATAAAGATCGGGTAGGAGCGTGCGCCGAGGTTAACGGTTACAGTTTCCATCTAGCAACTCTACCCAGTAGTGTAGTAGGACGGATTTCACCCGCCCCTGCACTTTCAGGTCTCCAGCTCTTTTGCTAACGCGGTATGTATCGCCTCCACGACATCGTCCACACCGAGGTACGACGTATCGATTGTTACGTCTGCCGCGGCGTACGCCTTCGCACGGGCGGTCAGGAGCGCGCGGATCTGTATGAGCGGATCTCTCCCCTGTAAGAGGGGGCGATCCGTGTTCCCCTGCACCCGCGCAAGGATTACTTCAGGGGTCGCAATCAAGCAGATTACCGTGCCGCTCGCTTTCAGCCGCTTTACGTTCACCGCGTTGACCATTGCCCCACCGCCTGTTGCAATGACCACCCCTTTTTCCAGACAGGCACGGATAATCGCCTGTTGTTCCAACGTACGAAAGTAGTCTTCTCCCTGGTCGGTGAAAAGACGACTGATTGACGTGCCTGTTTCCCGCTCGATCAGCACGTCTGTGTCGATGAACTTGCGGCCCAGCCGTATGGCTAATTTCTTACCGACCTCGCTCTTACCGGTACCCATGAAGCCAGTCAGGATGATGTTCCGCTCTCTAGACACAGCGCTTAGAATTGTCTGATCTGCTCTAGATACCCTTCGTAATTGCGTCGGATCTCGGTCAGCGAGTCGCCGCCAAACTTTTCCAAGAAAGCCTGGGCAACAACAAAGGCCGCTACACCCTCGGCGATCACCGCCGCGGCGGGAATTGCACACACGTCCGAACGTTCGATGGCGGCCTCGACCGGCTCCTTGGTGCGGATATCCACCGACTGGAGTGGCTTCATCAGGGTGGAGAGCGGTTTAAATGCTGCTCGTATACGCAGGGGCTCGCCTGTGCTCATGCCGCCTTCGGTGCCGCCAGAATTGTTACTGTGACGTATAAATCCTCGGCGGCGGTCAAAATGAATCTCATCGTGGACCTGCGAGCCGGGGAGCCGGGCCGTGGCAAATCCTAATCCAACCTCTACCCCCTTCACCGCCTGCAAGCTCAAGAGTGCCTGGCCGAGTCGCCCATCGAGTTTACGGTCCCACTGCGCAAAACTCCCCAACCCCGGCGGCAGGCCAGTAGTCACCACCTCCACTACCCCACCCAACGTGTCGCCCTGTTTCTTACACTGATCGATCAGAGCGATTATCTGCTCCTCAGCCGCAGCATCCGCCAGGCGCACTGGCGAGGTCTCAGCCCGAGCAAATATCTCTTCGGGTAGCATGCCAGTGTGATCAGCGACAATACCGCCGATCTCCGCTACATACCCCATTACTTTTACCCCGAAGGGTCTGAGCAGACACTTGGCGATCCCTCCCACGGCAACGCGCGCAGTGGTCTCGCGGGCACTAGCCCGTTCCAGAACGTTGCGCACATCCCGATGGTTGTATTTGAGTACTCCGGTCAGGTCGGCATGTCCTGGGCGTGGGCGCGTGACCGCCAGCGTGTCATCACGATCCTGCGCGAACGGGGACATGCGTTTTTCCCAGTTCCGCCAGTCTTTATTCTCGATTACCAGGGAGATTGGCGAACCCAGACTCTCGCCCCAGCGTACGCCTGAGTGGATCTGGGCCTCGTCCTTTTCGATTTTCATGCGCCCGCCCCGGCCATAGCCCTGTTGACGGCGCGCCAGGTCGTGGTTGACCTGTTCTATATCGATCGTCACCCCTGCCGGAAAGCCTTCAACGATAGCCGTCAGGCAGGGACCATGCGATTCACCGGCGGTAAAGAAACGGAGCATGGTACCTCTGAACCTCTGACCTTGCAGTCGATAACCGACCTCCGCTCTCCCACTGCTCCCCTACGTTTTCTCCTATCTTTTTCTAAAGAAGCACGCTATAGGGGCGAGGCCCTAGCAACCTCGGCCGAGCCTCGCCCCTATATCCGTCCTGCCACTTCCCCCACACCGCCTTCATTCTCTACCGTCACTATTGACAGAGACGCTCGGAGGCTCGGAGCCGGAAAGCGTTCCGTCCCCCATTCCACCACCCCTCCACTTTTCACCACAAGGCGTGTCGGCCTCCGGCCGCCAAGCCTCCGAGCGTCCCGGCCTACCCTACATGACCTTATAACCCTTCCCCTCTCCCTCCTTTCCCTTTTCGCCTTTTCCCCTTTGCCCTCTTTACCCCGTCAGGGTTGGACCGTCTGCGACGGAGCTACTTCTTTTGGCCGCTTCTCCCACAATTGTTGCGCAGTCGGCAGCCCTGTCGTCGCAACACCGGCCACCAGCTTGGGGGTGATAAAAACCAACAGCTCGTCCTTGGCTCGATTATTGGCTCTGCCTTTAAACAGCCAGCCAATCACTGGAGTGTCTCTCAGATAGGGAATTCCTCGTTCCGTCTGGTTCAGGTTGTCTTGTAAAATCCCCCCCAGCACGAAAGTATCTCCAGCCTTAATCAAGACATTCGAGCTCGCCGTGCGCAGGAGTTCATCAGGGACAATCGGAAAAGCAGTCGTGGATGCAGAAGGACTCACACTCGCAGTAGCGAGTTCACTGCTTTCGGCCTCGATGTCGAGCAGTACAAATCCGTCCGAAGAGATCTGTGGGGTGACTTTGAGGGTTATCCCCACGTCGAATTCCTGAAACGCGTTGCCTCCCCCTGCAGTCCCTGCGCCACCAACAGTCAGCGAGCCGGCGGTAATAGGAACACGTACTACCCGGCGTGACCTGATATCCGCGACTTTATTGTTGAGGGTGACCACCCGGGGACGCGAGATCACTCGGGCTTTCCCCTGCGTTTCCAAGGCGCTCAACCGCAGGTTAAGGGTTTCCGAGCCGCTCAGTGAGCCTAAGGTGATATCCAGCGCCGAGCCGGGCCCAGGAAAAAAGGCATTCGCAGGAAAATCGGCGATGAAAGGTAGCCCAAACCCAGTAAGACTCGACCCTAGCCCGGAACCACCCAGCCTAAAACCTTGTCCAGGAAAACCCGCACTGGGGTTGCCTGTCTCACGATTGTAGCCCCACTGGATCCCCAGATCGCGGTTCAGGTTTTCGTTTGTTGTCACCAAGTACGATTCAATGACTACTTGTGGAGTCTGGACATCAACGTTCTTGATCAACTCGCTAATGGCAACGATGTTCTCGTGTATATCACGGATGATGACGACATTCGTGGTTGAGTCCGCGGCGATCGTGCCTCGTGGGGACATAAGGGCAACCTGAGTTCCTCCGCCGCGGCCCGCACTGGGGGCCTGCGCCGCGGCACGAGATGGAGCCGCTGGCGCAGCGCCTGGCCTCGCCGTTGCACCAGCGCCAGCCGTCCGCTGCTGAGTTTCTCGTGAGATGAGCGCTACGACATCCGCCGCCTTGACGTAGTTCACTTTCACATACGCGGTTTCAAGGGGAGCGAGTCTCTGCTCAGCACTCTGCGCAGCCAGCCGGGCAGTACGCTCCGCTTCCAGACGCCTAGTGGTAGAAATCGAGACAACGTTGCCGACCTGGGTCTTTTCCAGGCCGTTGGCTTGCAGAATCACATCAAGGGCCTGGTCCCACGGCACCTCGACCAGACGCAGAGTGACCCGGGCTTTGACGTCGTCAGTAGCGACAATGTTGAGGCTGCTCACGTCGGCAATGATGCGCAGCACGTCATGGATGTCCGCATTCTTGAAGTCCAGTGAGATCTTCCTTCCAGTGTATTCACGGTCCGGCGCGGACCTGAACTCCCCGGTGGGAACGGCACTCTCCTCTTTGGGAGCCCCTGGAGTCGGCTCGGCCGGAGGATCTGCTTGCGGAGGATCCGCTTGGGCGATTTCCAACGGTTCTTTCACAACCGTGGTTGCCGGTGGGACAGTCGGGTCCGCAGAGAGGGTCTCTTCTGGAAGAGCCTCGGGACTCGTATTAGGGAAGGCCCCGGCCACGTTGGGCAGAACGACCTCTGGAGGTGAGGCGGCGGCAGGATGCGCAATCTCCTCGACTGCGGCAGGCAGGACTGGGTCAACCGCCGGGGCTATCTGGGCAAGCTGGCCGTCGCGCTCCTCACCAGAGGAGGGCAACACCTGGGCATCGCTTTCGGCGTGACCTCTGCCGTCGTTGCTATCGCCATCGTTAATGAGAAGTGGTTGCCGCTCAGCAACCGGTTGTTCGGGTAGAGCGGAGACAAGAATCTCCGGTCCGGGATTGCCGGATCGTTGCACACAGGACCCGGTGGTCAGGAGGACCAATAAAACCACCGTAGCCTTCTTCTTATTATTATTTCCACCCTGTAAGCTCCTCATCCCCACATCCCCCCCACCCGCAGCTTACTTGACCTTCTTCGTCTTCCCTTCCTGTGCTGAGTCAGCGACAAAGAGCTGCAGCTCGCGTTCTTGCACCTGGCGTTTGCCGTAAAAGTCGGTTTGGTATTCTTCGACCACCACTCGTTTGGGTTCGATCGCCTTGATCACACCGCCCTTGGCGCCGATCGGTGTCCCCCGCGTCGCGATGTACCCCAGCCCTCCACTGTCTTCGATTAACGCTTTGGGCTCGTTTGCCTCCCAAATGACCCCCACCAGCTTGAGCTGCCCGAGCTCGAAGCGTTGCAGCGGGGTCTTAGCCTCCTCAGGGGTCATCTGCTCAGACGCAGCGGCAAAGGGGGACAAGAAGGGGTCACGCTTCCCAGCCGGGTTGTAACGGTAGGTGTCTTCTGCCTTTTCTCCCTGGGCCCAAATCAAGGAGCAATTCGCCCCCACCAGAGAGAGAGTTGCCCAGGTGCATACAATAGTCAGAGACCGCCTTCGGGAACGCTGCGTGTTCATGATGCGCTACTTCTTTTTGCCCTTCCTTGTCGTCTTCGCCGCTTCTTGCTTCTCTTTAGCAACCCGCTGTCGTTCCTCTTCATTTAGAAAGCGATAGGTGGTAGCAGAAAAAGAAGCTTCTATCTGTAGCTGGCCGTTCACCATTTGCGGGTTTTTCATACTGGTATCGGCAATATTCACGATACGATCGAGGTGACGGACTTGGTCAAAGAAAAGCGCGATTTGGTGGTATCCCCCACGTACAGCCATCTCGACCGGCACCTCAGCATACAGATCCTGAATCGTTTCAGGTTTCTGGCGAAACAGCAGCACTTCGAGACCAGAGTCACGGCCAAGGTTAGAGACCTGACGGAGCAGTTCGGGGATTTCTTTCTGTTCTGGGAGTTGGGCCTTGACTTGATTAAAGTGCCCCTCTACCTCGGCCTTTTCCGCCTTGGCCTTATTAGGATCGCTAAGCAAGGCCTGTAGCGCGGCGCGCTCAGTTTCAAGACTCTGAATACGTTCTCGTTTGGCCACGATTTCTTTCGAGCGAGGCAAGTAGAACCAGAAAGTGTACAGAAGGACGATCAGTACAGCGCCCCCGCTATAGATGAGGACGCGCTGCTTGTCGGGCAAGTCGAGGATACGGTCGAACATGCTTACCGTCCCTCCCCGCCGGAGCTGCTTAGGGGCTTGCTCTCCCGGCTTTCTTCTTGCACTTTCTCTTCCCCTCTCTCTGCAGGAGCGCTTTCCTTCACCGCACCGGGCAGGTTGCTGAGAGACGCTTCAATGAGAAATCTCGTCATCAACACGCTAGTAGGAGCATCGAGGGGCTGTGTCCTTCCAGCGCCTGCTCTCGTGCCGGGGGCAGGTGCCTGCGCCTCTTGGGCAGTTTCGCGGATCTCCACTTTTTGGAAATAGGGAGAACTCGACAAATTATGAGCAAAAGTGGCAATAGTCTGGTTGTCCACGGCTTTGCCGTTGATCTTGGCCGCCCCCTTGGTTGCAGTAAAGTCGAGGAGCCAGAGGCGCTCTGGGGTGCTGACACTGAGGTCGTCAAGGATATGGACTGCAGAGGCCCGGCGCTCAGGAGAAGTGAGCAGACGCACGACCTTGACCTTGTCTTCGAGATCCTTTGTTTGTTGCTTAATTTTTTCAAGGTCTTGATTTTGCTTGTTAATTTTCACCATAGCGCTTTCCAGAGCACCAAGCTGAGCTCCGACCGAATTCAGCCGTGCAGCCTGGAAAAAGTGGACCAACACGACCACTGCCAGGGTTATGCACATGAACCCCCCGGCCATCAACAATTCTTTGCGACGGGAAGAGGCTCTTTCAACCTCTCGAACAGGCAGGAGATTGATGCGAATCATTTGTCCCCTGGCCTCCGGGTTGCCAGCCCGACGCTGACTGCCAGGGCTGAGGCGTGTTGCTGAATGAACTGCTCGTCCGCATGACGGCTAATAGTAAGCTGGCGGAAAGGGTTAGACACTTCCACAGGAATCTGCAGACGTTTGCTCATTGCCTGCGCTAAGCCGGGGAGTTGCGCACTGCCACCGCTAAGATAGACGGTGCTAACCTGTTCTTCTGCCGAACCGACCCAGAAGAAGCTAAGCGCGCGTTGTACCTCATCGAGGAGTTGCTCGGAGGCCGCAGTAATGATCTTCTCGAATGCCGCCCCTTCAGCTCCTTCTTTCCCACCTTTGATCTTGAGTTCTTCCGCCTTGTCGGAGTTCAGCCCCAGCTCCCGCGCCAGCAGGTCGGTACATTGTCGCCCACCGACCGGCACGTCACCGGTAAACATCGAGCGCTTCCCCTTCATAATGTTGATGGAGGAATAGCGCGCGCCAATGTTGATGAGCGCCACAACTTCCTCCGGGCCGGGAGTGTAGTTGGCCTCGAACATGTTCTCCAGGGCGAAATAGTCCACGTCCACCACCACCGGGATGAGACCCGCCTCGCTGATCGCGGTAACGTAGCCGTTGAGGACGTCCTTCCTGACCGCCACCAGGAGCACATCGACGTCGGTAGCAGCCGGATCAGGGTCGAGCACCTGGTAGTCGAGATTCACGTTATCCAGGCTCTCGGGAATAAAGTTGCCGGCTTCGAACAGTATGGTCTCTTCTAAGTCTTTCGTGTCTTGGACGGGAAAAGTTGCCCGTTTGATAATGACCGCCGGGCCGGGGACTGCAGCAACCACCTCGGTGGTTTTGACCCGTTGTCTCTCCAGCAGCGCACGAATTGCCTGGCTCACGCTCCCACTATCTTGCACAACGTTGCCTTGTACTGCGTTGGGCGGGAGCGGGGCAATCCCGGCGTTAAGGATACGCATCGCGCTGCCGCTCCCTCGCACTTCGAGCATCTTTATCGAACTTGAACCGATGTCGAGGCTGAGATAGTTCTTGTCTCCACGGGGCAAGAAAGAGAAGAGAGGAGACAACCCTTTGCTCAAGAAGCGACCGCCAGAGTGTAGTAATGACTCCATGGCGAATAAAAACGAAAATCTATTTCAGTGACTTAGTTAGTATGTAATAAGAAAACCAATTTGTCAAATGTTTGAAGCAGAAATTTCTTCTTTTCCCTCATTTGCCACCGTAGCGGTTCCAGTCCCAATCGGTCCGCAGGGAGTGCTGACCTACCGGATTCCGGAGGCGTTGCGTTCCCGTCTGCTCCCTGGCATGCGCGTTCTCGTTCCTATAGGTAGGCGAAAAACCACGGGAATTGTTACAAGCACGAGAGCCCTCAGCGATCTGCCCGATCCAGAAAAAGCGAAAGATATTCTCGACACCCTTGATGAAGAGCCGGTCTTTCCCCCTGACCTCATGCGCCTTTGGCAATGGGCTTCGGGTTATTATCTTACCTCCCCGGGAGAGATGTTGAGCACGATTTTGCCTGGCGGCCTGAGGGACGAGAGTACGCGGGTAGTGAAACTGAAAAAGGGGTCAGGGGTCAGAGGTCAGGGGTCAGGGAAAGAAGTCCCAAAAAGTCAGAGCACTCCTTTGACCTCGGACCTGACTGCTGCTGAGCAAGAGCTCCTCGCTTTGGTGGCGGAAAAAAAACGCGTCACAACGAAAACGCTGAGGCGGCGTTTTCCCGCGCGCTCTCTCGGGAAAGCGTTGCAGAAGCTCGAAGCCCTCGGCTTGCTGCAAGTGAGCGAGCACCTACCGCAACGGAAAAACGCGCCATCTTTGCTAAACGCCGCAGGCTCAGCTCCCTTGGCAGGGGAAGAGCCGCTTGCCTTTTCCCTCTCCGCTGCCCAAGAGGATGCCCACGCACAAATTGTTTCAGCTCTGCAAGCCCCAACCTTTCAGGTCTTCCTCCTGCATGGGGTTACGGGAAGCGGCAAAACCGCAGTGTACTTGCAAGCGGCGCAAGCAGCGATCGATCATGGTAGCAGTGTCCTGATCCTCGTGCCGGAAATTGCCCTCACCCATCAACTGATCGCGCACGTGCGGCAACGTTTCGGGGCACGGGTGGCTGTGCTGCACAGCGCCAGGGTGGCAAGTGAGCGCTGGGCGGAATGGCGGCGGATCGCGCGGGGTGAGGCTACAGTCGTGGTCGGCGTGCGCTCGGCCGTGTTTGCGCCGCTTGCCCGTCTGGGCCTCATCGTGGTCGATGAGGAGCACGACACAGCATACAAGCAAGAAGAAGGAGTACATTATAACGCGAGAGATGTGGCGGTTGTCCGCGGGCAGATGGCGTCCTGTCCGGTCATCCTTGGCTCGGCCACGCCTTCACTCGAAAGCTATGCCCATAGCCGCACCCACCGCTACACGATGATCGAGCTTCCTGAGCGCGTAGAGTCGCGTCAACTGCCAACCGTGGAAATTGTTGATCTCCGCCAGCACGCGAGAGCTGGCAGCTCGGACAAGATTTTCTCTGCAGTTCTGCGCCAGGCCTTGATCGACAATCACCAAGCAGGCAAACAGAGCCTGCTGTTCCTCAACCGGCGCGGTTACGCCAACTACCTGCAGTGTCGTCTCTGCGGAGCGGTTTTGTCCTGTGCCCAGTGCAGCGTCACGCTGACGTTTCACCTCCAGGGCAGCCTATTGCATTGCCACTACTGCGGCTTCACCCGGCAGGCTCCGGACTGTTGTCCACAGTGTGGCGAGCCGGCACTAGAAGGGTGCGGGGTCGGCACCGAACAGGTCGAGGAAGCCTTGAGAAACTTTCTGCCCGGAGTGCGGGTCGCGCGACTCGACCGCGACAGTGTGAGCCGCCGGGGCGCGTTAGACCTCGTGCTCAGCGCTTGGCGCACGCATGAGATCGATGTCCTGATTGGCACGCAGATGGTAACGAAAGGGCATGATGTGCCCGGCGTCACCCTGGTCGGGGTGTTGCTCGCGGACATCTCGTTAAACCTGCCGGATTTCCGCGCGGCAGAGCGCACTTTCCAGCTCCTCGCGCAGGTCGCGGGCCGGGCAGGTCGCGGGCCGGAGCCAGGACGGGTCATCATTCAAACCTATGTCCCGCAGCATTACAGTGTCCGTTATGCCGCGCGTCACGACTTTGCCCGTTTCGCCGCCCATGAGCTGCGCTATCGCAAGCGTCTGGGCTACCCACCTTTTACCCGGGTCGTCAATATCCGCTTCGAGGGCAAAGAAGGAGAGAAGGTCAAAACCTGCGCCGAGCAGCTCGCACGCAGGCTGCTGGCGGACACCCAGGGGGCAGAGGGGACGCCAGTAATTCTCGGGCCCGCGCCTGCGCCGATCGAGCGGTTGAAGGGCCGCGTACGCTGGCAGGTGCTCCTGAAAGGCAAAGACCGCCGCGCCCTGCACTCCCTCGTCAGGAGCGCCCAAGAGGAGATGCTGCCTCACGGTCAGAGTCAGGGAGTGCGCATCGTCGTTGATGTCGATCCGTATAACATGTTATAGGTCAGGACAATGCTCAGAGAAATCCTGCACTACCCTGATCCCCGTCTCAAACAGACTGCCGCTGCAGTCAAGAACATCAACGGCGACCTTGTCCAACTAGTGGACGACATGGTGCTGACCATGTACGCGGCGCCGGGGATAGGCCTGGCGGCGGTGCAGATCGGCGTCCCGCAGCGCATCATCGTCCTCGACTTGAACCCTGAGGAACCAGGCAAGCAACTGCTCAAACTGGTCAACCCAATCATCACGGCCCGTGAGGGGGACATCCTCTGGGAGGAAGGCTGCCTCAGTGTGATTGACTATACAGCCGAGGTCAGGCGCGCAGCCAAGGTTGAGGTGAAGGCCTGGACCCCAGACGAGCAAGAGATCGCCCTGCAAGCCGAGGACTTGCTCGCTGTCGCCCTGCAGCACGAACTCGACCATCTGGACGGTAAACTCTTCCTCGATCGCATCAGCCGTCTCAAGCGCGAGTTGTACACGCGCCGGGTGAAAAAGCTCCTGCGCGAAGGCCGGCCCCTCGAAGCCCGCAAGGGCCCGCCAGCCATCTAGGAAGGTGAAAGGAACAAGGAGAAAGGAGAAAGTCCCAACCGCCAAAACCCCTCCGCCGAAAGCTGATGTCTACTACCCGACCCCCGACCCCCGACCCCCAGCCCCTTCGCCTGGTCTTCATGGGCACGCCGGAGTTTGCTGTGCCTTCGCTCCAGGCTCTTCTGGCGGGGGAGGATCTAGTCGTAGGTGTGATCACTCAGCCTGATCAGCCAGCCGGCCGTGGTATGGCGCTGCACGCGCCACCAGTGAAAGTCCTGGCCGAAGCCCACCACATACCGGTGTGCCAACCCGCTACGCTGCGCCTGCCCGGCGCGCTCGAACAGTTACAAGTATGGCAGCCTGACCTGATCGTGGTTGCAGCGTACGGCAAAATGCTGCCGCCGGCACTCTTGACCTTGCCTCCCCACGGCTGTATCAACGTGCACGCTTCGCTTCTGCCCAGGTATCGTGGAGCTGCGCCGATCCAGTGGGCCATCGCACACGGAGAGGCCGAGACCGGCGTAACGATTATGCGCATCAGCGAGCGGATGGACGCAGGCGACATCCTCTTACAGCAGGCAATCTCGATCACAGACACTGATACCGCTGGCACCTTACACGACAAGCTCGCTCGGCTCGGGGCCGAAGCTTTAGGTGAGTCGCTCAGACTGTTCAAACAGGGGCGACTGGTCGCACGGCCGCAGAATGAGGCCGAAGCGACCTATGCTCCACTGATTAAAAAAGAAGATGGCCGGATCGACTGGACCCAGGACGCGGTCACTATCGAAAGACGGATTCGCGCGTTTAATCCCTGGCCCTCGGCCTACACCACTCTGCACGGCAAGCTGCTGAAGATCTTCTCCGCACGACTGCAAGGTTCCCCGCACAGAAGCCCTGCGACGCAGTCGCACGGGCGTAGCAGGCAGTCGCATCCTGTGGAGCGGGCAGAGCGGCTTCCATGCCATCCCTCTCACCCTCCAGGAACGGTCACGGAGGTGACCCCGGTGAGTCTAGTTGTCACCACCGGAGCTGGATATCTGACCCTAGGCGAGGTCCAGTTGGAGGGAAAGAGGCGCCTCCCGATCGAGGAATTCCTCAAAGGCTACTCGCTTGCGCCGGGTCTCGTTTTAGGGACCTGACGAGGGCACTGCAAGGTTCCCTGCAGCAGTCGCATCCTGTGGAGCAGGCGTGTTGACGACCTGCGTGCAGATGTGGAAAGAGAGAGGCCGGAAGGAGAAAAATATATGGCAGAAAAATACTCGATGGCGCACGTGAAGGAGTTCTCGCAGAAGTATAAGAACTGGGGCAAGTGGGGGCCGAGCGACCAGCTCGGCACCCTCAACTACATCACCCCCGAGAAGGTGGTCGAGGCAGCCAGGCTGGTGAAGCAGGGCAAGACGTTTTCCCTGGCCATCCCCTTTGACGACAAGGGGCCACAGACCGGCTCGTTCGGTCGCTTCAACCCGATTCACTTCATGATGCAGGACGGGGGGGACGTCGTGTCTGGTGCGCAGAACCATCTGCCTAATATCCGCTACACCGATGACGCGGTGACCATGCCGCTGCAGTGCGCCACGCAGTGGGACTCGCTCGCCCACATCATGTATGAGAACACCATGTACAACGGCTATGCGGCCAGCGAGGTCACTAGCACCGGTGCCAAGAAGAACGGGATCGAGAACGCCAAGAGTAAAATCATTACTCGCGGAGTGCTCCTCGATATCCCGCGCCACCGTGGCAAGTCATGGCTCGAACCGGGGGAGGCGATCTACCCGGTGGACCTCGATGGCGCTGCGGCGATGGGCAAGGTCAGCGTGGGCAAGGGGGACATCGTGCTAATCCGCACCGGTCAACTCGCCCAGGTGCGGGCGCAGAAGAGCTGGGGCGACTACAGTGGCGGCCCCGCGCCCGGGCTGAGCCTCTCGTGCGCACCGTGGCTGTGCGAGAAGCAGATCGCCGGCTACGCGGTGGATACCTGGGGCACCGAGGTGATTCCCAACGAGACCCCTGACGTGTTCCAGCCCCTGCATATCGTCTTGATCGTCCACGCGGGCATGCTGGTAGGCGAAATCTTCGACCTCGAAGAACTGGCCAATGACTGCGCTAAGGACGGGGCGTACGAGTTCATGTTCGTCGCTCCACCGCTCCCGATCACCGGCGCGGTAGGCTCGCCAGTGAATCCCCAGGCGATTAAATAGAGCCCACGAGGAGTTGCCAGCAGCCGGTCACAATCAGTGCCGAGGGCGGCCCGTCCAGGGCTGCTGGCAGCTTGGGGCGCGCGTCAGCCTGCCACAGACGCTACCGTGCCGCTTCTTTTCAGAAACGGATCGGAGTGGAGAGCTGAGCGCTAGCCACTTCTGACCCTGTTCACTCTTCACTAATCTCTCGGACGCGATCCTGTACCACGTCGGGCGGGCACAGGAAAATGAACCACCGGGCCGCGAGTACAAACACCGCCAGATCATCCAGCATGCCGAAAAGGGGAAAGAGAAAATCGGGCACGAAGTCGAACGGATCCAGGACATACAGCACGGCGGCGATGAGGATCGCCTTGGCCCGCAGCGGTACCCGCCGGTCAGTGAACAATCGCCAGTACAGCCTCGCGAAATTCGGCAAGTGCCAGAGCAGGCGCAATACCTGCCAGGTGGTAAGACCAACTGAGGGCTTGGGCATCAGACCTCCCGCTGCTGTGAGGGGTGAAAACCCCGACCCGGTGCCGAGGGACGGGGTTTGTCATGATCATAGGGGATAGGCGCTCAGTGGTCAGCAGGGGGTTCTTCAGAGAACAAAGTGTCAGCCTGTGGGATTGTGGTGACCGTAAAGAAACTTTATGCACGGATGCACCTACACGTACCGGGGCCCGCCGGGGGGACGGGGTGAAGGAGGCCCGCGATCATGAATAAGGAGGGTCTGCCACAGGGGAAAAATCAAACCGGCGTTCGCCGAACTCAAACCGGGCGATAAGCTCGATAAATCCAATTGCCAAGAAGCTAAGGGCCTGCTGCCGGATGTCGTCCTCGAGAAGTTCTGCGCCGGCCAATTCACAGCGGAAATCGTTGAGGTCAAAGACGACGCGTTCCAATACAGCAAGAAGTTCCGGGCTGGTTCTGAGGCCAACGCGGGCAAGTACTATGTGACTGACACCGGCTACATGTACGAGACCGCGACCAAGACCTGGCCGCATTTTTGGTATGGGTTCCCGTTCCCGAACATCGACGAGAACGACCCGACAGCCGCCTACAAAGTCATGTACAACCACCAGGTGGCGCGTTTCCAGATCGATGATGTGTACTGGTTCCTCGCCCTGAAGTGGGTCACTCCGAGCGGTTTTGACCGCTCGGCGGAGTTTGGCACCTATGGGACCTGGTACATCGGCCGTCATTCCGGGCCGATCGACAACCCCGACGACTGCTATCTGAAGGACATCATCTTCGGCGTGGCACCCTATGACGTGGTAGGGGTCTCGACGCTGGAGTGGTGGCACACAGACCCGGAGAAATGGCAGTCGATCTGGGCCTTCGTCCCCACCATTCGCCGCGTGCGAGGCCTGACCGCATCGAACACCTCGGAGGGGCTGTTTGGTTCAATCATTGCCCGCGATGATGTGTACGGCTGGGGTGGGAAGATCCAGTACATGAACTGGAAGCTGATCGGTGTGCAGGACGTGCTGGTGCCAATCGCGCCAGGCGGCATCGAGAAGGCGATGGCGACTGGCGAACCGGCCCCCAAGAAGCTGCCCAACGACCCCAGCCTGATCAAAGATCGAGGCCAAATCCCGCCTGGTCAGGTGGGCCGTCTCACCTGGTCTGATGAAGAACGGGTGAAGCCTGGGTATGAAGTGTCGGGTTGGCAGGGAGCCGCCTGGGCGCCAACTAACCTCACACTGGCCAAGCGCAGGTGTTGGGTGGTGGAGGCGACCCCCAAGGATCCCTACTATGCCTATGGCCGACGGGTCATTTACATCGACAAGGTCGCCTACTGGGCGTACTGGGGGACCTTGTACGATCGGGCGGGCGAATACTGGAAGACCATGTTGTATATGGACAAGATGGCCTATACGCCTGGCCGCCAGATGACGCTACGCCATGCGTACTGGGCGCCGGGCGAGGACGTGCGTCAGCACAGGGCGAGCTTCTTTGACGCCGAGTCAAAGGGGTACTTCACCGAGTATGAGTTAGGCTTCCCAGACTCGACCTACAGCACTAGCAACTTGTCAGCCTTAGGGAAGTAGGCGGGGACAAGAAACCGAAGGCCAGTCCCCTGGCCCTAGTGAATGAAAAGGGGCGGTTACTCCGCCCCCTTTTTTGTCCCTACGAGCCGGCAACTTCACGAGACAGCCCCGACTGAGCGAGCTGCCCTTGGCTGTCCTGGTCACGGGTCTCGGAAAGTGGCTGAGGCTCTGTCGGGGTGCAAGGAATAAACCGCAGGCCCACAGGGATTGTAGAGGACGTAAAGGAGACCAGACATGCCCGGACAACTGAGCATGTGCCGGGACCCGCCTGCGGCAGCGTGAAGACGTGGATTTCAGCCACCTTGTGGTCGAGAGGGCCCGTCAGACAGCTGTGATGAAAAGGAGGGTATGTCATGCAACGGTTACGTTTGATTCGCTGGGGACTGGCAGCGTTAACGACCATGAGCCTCACCGTTTCCACCACCCCCGCGGTTGCCGAACTCAAACCGGGCGATAAGCTCGATAAATCCAATTGCCAAGAAGCCAAAGGGATGTTGCCCGAACACGTCATGGAGAAATTCTGTGACGGGAAATTCTCAGCAGAAATCATTGAGGTCAAAGACGATGCGTACCAGTACAGCGCCAAGTTCAAGGCTGGTTCTGAGGCCAACGCAGGCAAGTACTATGTGACCGACGACGGCTACATGTACGAGACTGCGACCAAGACCTGGCCGCATTTCTGGTACGGGTCCCCGTTCCCAGACCTCGACGAGAAAGATCCCAAGGCCGGCTACAAGGTCATGTACAACCACCAGGTAGCGCGTTTCCAGGTCGACGATGTGTACTGGTTTCTGGCCCTTAAGTGGGCCACACCGAGCGGCTTCGACCGCTCGGTGGAGTTTGGTGCTTATGCCACCTGGTACATTGGTCGTCACTCCGGGCCGACGAACAACCCCGATGACTGCTATCTGAAGGACCTCATCTTTGGGACGGCTCCGTACGACGTGGTGGGCGTCTCGACGTTGGAGTGGTGGCACACGGACCCGGAAAAATGGCAGTCGATCTGGGCCTTCGTCCCTACTATTCGTCGGGTGCGGCGCGTGACCGCATCGAACACCTCGGAGGGGTTGTTTGGCTCGATTTTCGCCCGGGATGACGGGTATGGCTGGGCCGGGAAGATCCAGTACATGAACTGGAAGCTGATTGGCGTGCAGGACATGCTGGTGCCGATTGCCCCCACCGGCATGGAGAAGGCGATGGTGTCTGGCGAGCCGGCGCCGAAGAAGCTGCCCAATGACCCCAGCCTGATCAAAGACAAAGGCGAGGTCCCGATGAACCAGGTCGCCCGCATTACCTGGTCGCCGGAAGAGCGCATAACAGTTGGATATGAGGAGCCGGGCTGGCAAGGCGTCGCCTGGGCGCCGACCAAACTGAAGCTGGCCAAACGCAAGTGTTGGGTGGTGGAGGCGACTCCTAAGGATCCCTACTACGCCTATGGGCGGCGAGTCGTCTACATCGACAAGACTGCCTACTGGGCATATTGGGTGACCCTGTACGATCGGGCTGGAGAGTACTGGAAGACTATCTTGTGGATGGACAAGATGGGCTACACGGCGGGCCGCAATATGACCGTACGCCATCCGTTCTGGGGGCTGGCCGAGGACGCACGGCAGAACCGGGCGAGTTTCTTTGATGTGCAGTCAAAGGGGTACTACACCGAGTATGAGCTAGGCTTCCCAGACTCGACCTACACCACTGGCAATCAGATGGCCATAGGGAAGTAGAGCGAGCAAGTGGGGCCAGAGGCTAGCCCTGGTGGATGAAAAGGGGCGGTTACTCCGCCCCTTTTTTTGTCCTTGAGGAAGGAATAAACCGCTGGTCCACAGGGATTGTAGTGAATGTAAAGGACGCTAGACATGTCCGGACAACTGTGTACGTGCCGGGACCCGCCTGCAGCAGTGTAAGGGTGTGGGGTTCAGCCAACCTGTGGCCAATAGGGCTGGTCGGATAGCTACGATGAAAGGAAGGACATGCTATGCAAAGGTCGCGTTTGATTCGCTGGGGACTGACAGTACTGACCATCGTGAGCCTCACCGTTCTCACCACCCCGGCGTTTGCCGAACTCAAACCGGGCGATAAGCTCGATAAATCCAATTGCCAAGAAGCCAAGGGCCTGTTGCCCGACGTCGTCCTCGAGAAGTTCTGCGCCGGGAAATTCTCAGCAGAAATCATTGAGGTCAAAGACGACGCGTTCCAATACAGCAAGAAGTTCAAGGCCGGTTCCGAGGCCAATGCGGGCAAGTACTACATAACCGACGACGGCTACATGTACGAGACCGCCACCAAGACCTGGCCGCATTTCTGGTACGGGTCCCCCTTCCCGGACGTCGACGAGAAAGATCCCAAAGCCGCCAACAAAATCATGTACAACCACCAGGTGGCGCGCTTCCAGGTCGACGATGTGTACTGGTTTCTCTCTACCAAGTGGGCCACACCCTCCGGTTTTGACCGCATGGTGGAGTTTGGCGCCTATGCCACCTGGTACATCGGTCGCCATTCCGGGCCCACGGACAACCCCGATGACTGCTATCTGAAGGACCTGATCTTCGGGACGGCTCCGTACGACGTGGTAGGGGTATCGACGCTGGAGTGGTGGCACACGGACCCGGAAAAATGGCAGTCGATCTGGGCCTTCGTCCCCACCATCCGCCGGGTGCGGCGCGTGACCGCGTCGAACACCTCGGAGGGACTCTTTGGCTCGACCATCGCCCGTGATGACGTGTACGGCTGGGGTGGGAAGATTCAATATATGAACTGGAAGCTCATTGGCGTGCAGGATACCCTGGTGCCGATTGCGCCAAGTGGCATCGAGAAGGCGATGGTGGTCGGCGAGGAGGCTCCGAAAAAGCTACCCACCGACCACAGCCTGATCAAAGACAGAGGCGAGATCCCGATGAACCAGGTCGCCCGCATCACCTGGTCGCCGGAAGAGCGCGTGACGGTTGGGTATGAAGAGCCGGGCTGGCAAGGAGCCGCCTGGGCGCCGACCAAACTGAAGCTGGCCAAACGCAAGTGTTGGGTGGTGGAGGCGACCCCCAAGGATCCCTATTATGCCTATGGCCGGCGGGTCGTCTACATCGACAAGTTCGCCTACTGGGCGTATTGGACGACCTTGTATGATCGCGCTGGAGAGTACTGGAAGACCATTTTGTGGCTGGACAAGATGGCCTACACGCCTGGCCGCCAGATGACCGTGCGCCATCCCTTCTGGGGGCTGGGCGAGGACGTGCGACAGAACCGCGCCAGCTTCTTTGATGTGCAGTCAAAGGGGTACTTCACCGAGTATGAGTTAGGTTTCGCAGACTCGACCTACACCACCGGCAACCAGATGTCTATGGGTAAGTAGGGGGCGCAAGAGCCCGGGGCCAGCAGACTGGCCTGGGTGAATGAAAAGGGGCGAGAGGACTCGCCCCTTTTTTGTTATTGGTAGGGTGACCGATCATCCTTTTCCCCTTTGTCTTTCTGTCAAGTCTGCTACAATACTTTGCTCTGCGATGACTGCTGAGGTAGATCTGTTCGTCTATGGCACCCTGATGAGCGAGAGCTGCCTCTATGCGCTTACCGAGCGTTATTTCCCCAGACGCGAGGCCAAACTGTCCGGGTTTGAGCGCATCGTTCCCTCTACCGGCTATCCGTATATTATCCCCAAGGCTGGCGCCTGGGTGCAGGGATTGCTGCTCTTAGGGGTCGACCTTATTGCTCTTGCCGCGCTCGACCAGTACGAGAGTGAGGGAGTCCTTTACCACCGCCGTCGAGTTGAAGTAACCGTCGGCGGCCGTCGCGTGCCATGCGAAACCTATGTCGGGGATGTTGAGGCCCTGAAAGCGCAGTACGGCGAAAGGGTCACGGGCGACCAGTCGAAGGGGGAATGATCGGTCAATTCCTAGCTCTCGGCTCCCCTTATGCACATCCTGATCGTCGAAGACGAAAAGAAAGTCGCCAGTTTTATCCAGCGTGGGCTGGAGGCCGAACATTACGCGGTCGATGTGGCCCACGACGGGGAGGCCGGGTTGACCCGCATGGTTGACGGCGACTATGACCTGTTGATCCTCGACCTCATGCTGCCGCAGCGTGATGGTCTGGCTGTGTTGCAGGAGGTACGAAAACACCGACGCAGCGTGCCAGTCCTGCTGCTCACTGCTCGTGATACCGTGGCGGACAAGGTCAGGGGTCTGGATCAAGGGGCTGACGACTACCTCACCAAGCCATTTGCCTTCGAGGAGCTGTTGGCGCGGGTACGGGCGCTCCTGCGCCGTGGAGTTCCGGCGCAGGCTGCGGTGCTGACCCTGGCCGACCTGCGCCTGGATCCGGTGACTCGCCAAGTGACGCGGGCGCACAAGCGCATCGAACTGACCGCCAAGGAGTTCGCGCTGCTCGAATTCTTCTTGCGTCAGCCTGGACGGATCCTGAGTCGCGCGCTCATCGCCCAGCACGTCTGGGGGGTAGACTTTGATACCTTCACCAACGTCATCGACGTGTACGTGAACTACCTGCGCAAGAAGATCGACGCGGACTTTGCGCCGAAGCTGCTCCACACTGTGCGTGGGGCAGGGTACGTGCTCAAGGAACCAGATCTCTGACTATGCCCCTGTGGCCGCGCACCCTCAGGGCGCGTCTGACCCTGTGGTACACCGCCCTCCTCTGTGGCATGCTTGCGCTCCTGGGCGCGACCGCCCTGGTGCTGCTCGACCGTGGCTTGCGCGACAACGTGGACGCCTCGCTCCGCTCGCTGGCCCACTCGATCGCTGACTCGACTCGCGGCCCTGCACGGCCAGGGACAGACTTGGACGAGGCCCTGGAGTCACTGCTCGGTCCTGGCTTGGCCGAGCGCTTCTTCCGCCTGCTCGACCCCTTCGGCCGCCCCGACCCCCGTCTCGTGCCGCGCAGCCGTGTGCAGTTACCTCTCAGCCTTGAAGCTCTCCGCAATGCGGAGCATGGGCGCGAAACCTACGAGACCCTGGTCGTGCCAGAGGTGTCGGCTTCTCCAGTACGGCTGCTCACCCTGCCCGTGATCGAGCGCGGGCACATCACCCATCTCGTCCAGGTCGCTATGCCGCTAGAAAGCGCGGAAACGGCGCGCTCCCGCTTTCTGCTCATCCTGGTTGGACTAGCTCCTCTCGCGTTGGGCGGGGCTGGAGCCGGCGGCTGGTTTCTCGCCCGTCGCGCGCTGGCGCCGGTGGATGCGATGGTCGAAGCAGCCCGTAAGATCGAGGCCGAGGATCTGTCACGGCGGATCGAGACGGCAGCGAGTAACGATGAGTTAGGCCGGCTGGCCGCTGTGCTCAACGACATGTTGGCGCGCCTGGAGCGCGCGTTTACCGCCGTGCGTCACTTCAGTGCGGACGCGGCGCATGAACTGCGTACGCCACTCACCATCCTCAAGGGCGAAATCGAGGTGGCGCTACGCTCCCCACCTGCCGAAGAGGAATACCGGCGGGTTCTGGCCAGTTGCCTGGAAGAGGTGGATCGGCTCAGTGCGCTGGTAGAAGACCTGTTGTTTCTGGCTCGCTCTGAGGGTGGCGCCGTGAGCCTGCCGCAGACGCCCGTCAACTTAGCGGACGTGCTTGCGGAGGTCGCCCCGGCCTTGCAGGCGGTGGCCGACACCGCCGGCATCACCTGCACTGTGGCTTCGTCCCCAGCCCTGTGGGTGCAAGGGAATGCGTCGCTGCTGTTTCGCCTGGTCTTTAATCTGGGCGAGAACGCCCTCAAGTACACACCCGTGGGCGGCACGGTCACCGTCGCGCTCAGCCAGCACGGCTACGAGGCTACACTGGAAGTGAGAGATACCGGCCCGGGCATTGCGCCCGAGGAGCAAGGGCGCATCTTTGACCGTTTTTACCGCGGCGATCCGGCGCGGGGTCGTGGGGGCACGGGGCTGGGCTTGGCCTTGGCCCGCTCGATTGTGCTCGTTCACAGTGGTCGGATTACCGTCGAGAGCGTGGTGGGACAGGGGAGCTGTTTTCGTGTCGTCCTGCCGCTTGTTCCTCCTTCGACAGGCTCAACCGGTTGATGAGGAATTTTTAATCCCTTTCTCATCTTCCTCTCATATCCGTGCGCTATGCTCTTCGTCAAAGCATAGTGAAACCCCTACACGGAGGAGGATGACGATGACCGCGAAGAAAAAAGCTCTGGCTGGTACTATGGCTGTATGCCTGGTTCTGAGTGGGTTCGCTCTGGGCCGGGTGACCCGGGTCGAACGGGTGCAGGCTGATTCCTCTGACAGTAGCTCCGCCGCTGTTACTCCCCCGTCAGGCCGGGCTCTCCCCTCGTTTGCCAGCCTGACTGCCCAGGCCTCCCCGGCGGTAGTCCACATTAAAGTCGTGGCCGTTGAAAAAGCCGTGCAGCCGGGCCCGTTCGGCGAGGACGCGCCGTTTCCCGGATTCCACCCACCGTTTCCACCGGGCGGGTTCAGGCGCCAGGGCTCGGGCTCAGGATTCATTATTCGTCAGGATGGGGTGATCCTCACCAATAACCACGTGGTCGAAGATGCCAAGGAAATCACCGTCATTCTCACTGATAAGCGCGAGTATAGCGCTAAGGTCATAGGGCGCGATCCTAAGACCGACCTGGCGGTATTGAAGATCGTACCCAAGGGTGACCTGCCTGTGGCGCAGCTTGGTGACTCTGACGCGCTCCGCGTGGGAGACTGGGTGATAGCGATCGGCAACCCCTTTGGCCTTAGCAACACCGTCACCGTCGGTATTGTCAGCGCTAAAGGGCGAGTGATCGGTGCTGGTCCATACGACGACTTCATTCAGACTGACGCGGCGATCAACCCTGGCAACTCCGGAGGCCCGCTATTCAATGCACGCGGAGAAGTGGTGGGCATTAACAGCGCGATCTTTAGCCAGAGTGGCGGGAACATTGGCATTGGCTTCGCCATTCCCATCAACGTGGCCAAGCAGCTCCTACCTGAACTAGAGACCAACGGCAGCGTGACCCGTGGCTGGCTTGGCGTGTCGATCCAGCAGTTGACGCCGGAGTTGGCGCGGTCTCTTAGTGTCAGCGAGGCCCGGGGTGCGCTGGTAGCGGACGTGACCAGCAGCGGTCCGGCAGAGAAAAGCGGGATGAAGCGCGGGGATATAATCGTTTCCTACGACGGCAAGAAAATTGAAGACTCTGCGGCGCTGCCGACTTTAGTCGCGGCCACGCCAGTGGGGAGAACCGTACCGGTCGAGGTCATCCGCAATGGCAAGAGCAAAACACTCGCAGTCACTGTGTCCAGACTTGTCGAGCGGACCGCCGCAGATGACCCAACATCGCACCCCTAGCTCTCCACGAGAGGAAATGACATCTATCAAAATCACGTGGTCGGAGTACTGGCGAACACAAGCTCACCAGTCCCAACTTAAGGCGTTTTCACTCTGCGCTAGGCTTCAGGTTCCCTCTCC
>WNGG01002178.1_pt1 | contig 31896 bp, 36 predicted proteins | sample 5400661 | NCBI WGS metagenome assembly WNGG01 (sample SAMN13153372, study PRJNA577476) | soil metagenome | isolation source: 100 cm soil or saprolite under Garry oak tree replicate 1 | place: USA:California | collected 2016-06-15
CGTGAGGGACGAGCCCGCCGACGTCGCGCGCCTCGTGCGCTCTGCGTGCGCGCGGTCGGACGTGGAGGTGGTGATCCTGACCGGGGGCACTGGAATCACGTCGCGCGATTCGACCTTCGAGGCGGTCGAGGGACTGCTCGACAAGCGGTTGCCCGGATTCGGCGAGCTGTTCCGGGTGCTCTCGTACCAGGAGGTTGGTGCCGCGGCGATGCTCAGCCGCGCGCAGATGGGTGTCCACGCGCGGCGCGTCGTCGTATCGCTGCCGGGCTCTCCGAACGCCTGTCGCCTCGCGCTCGAGAAGCTCCTGATCCCCGAGCTCGGCCACCTCGTGCGCGAGCTCTCGCGCTAGACGTCGGTCGCTGGCGGTCGTCCGCTATACTCGGGACTGTGGTCAAGGGAGGTCCGGAAATGACACGTCGGGGAACCCGGGTGCTCGTCCTGCTCATCGTCCTGGTCGCCGGAGCGCTCGGGCCCGCCCAGGCCCAGCCGAAGCTCTGGACCGAGGCCCCCGGCGCGACGCCGGCGCCGGAGCTCGCGCGGTTCAACCAGCTCCTCGCGGACCTCGCGGATCGCTCGCGCGCCGCTCTCGTCTACGTGCGCGTGCGGCGCGCCGGGCCGCAGTCTGGCGACGTGCCCGGCGAAGCGCGTCGCACGAGCGGCTCCGGCTTCGTCATCGACCCGAGCGGCCTGATCGTGACCAACGCCCACGTCGTCGAGGGCGAGGTCACCCTGCAGGTGAAGCTCGCCGACGGCCGGCGCTTGCCCGCGCGGGTCGTGGGCCTCGATCGGCGTGTGGACCTCGCGCTGATCCGCGTGGACGGCGTCCAGAGCTTGCCCGTGCTCCCGCTCGGCGACTCGAACGCCCTGCGCGTCGGCGAGTTCGTGCTGGCGCTCGGCCATCCGTTCGGTCTCGAGCAGACGGTGTCGTTCGGGATCGTCAGCCGTAAGGGCGCGCCGCTCTCGATAGCCGCACCGGGCTTCGACTTCATCCAGACCGATGCGGCCATCAACCCCGGCAACTCCGGGGGGCCGCTGCTGAACATGGCGGGCCAGGTCGTCGGCGTCAACAGCATGGCCGCGCGCAACGGCTCGATCGGCTTCGCGATCCCGTCGAACCTCGTCAAGCAACTCGTGCCGGATCTCGCGAGCAAGGGCAAGGTGGAGTGGGGCTGGCTGGGCGTCAGCATCGCCGAAGTGACCGACGAGGAGGCCGACCGGCTCAAGCTCCGCGAGGCGCGCGGCGTGCTGGTGCGCGGGGTCCTGCCCGGCGAGCCGGCCGACCGCGGCGGCGTCAAGGCCGACGACGTCATCGTCGCGCTGGACGGCACGGCGCTCGACACGCCGCGGGACCTGCAGCGCATCATCTCGATTACGCCCGTCGGGAAGCGCGTGCGCGTCGGCCTGCTCCGCGACGGTCAGCAGCGAGAGGTCGAGGTCGAAATCGGGCTATACAAAGAGCAGCCGCCCCCCGGGACGGGAGACATGCCGCGGCTGCCCGCGCCGCGGCCGCCGGCGCCCCAGCGCTGATTCAGGCGCGGGCGCGCGGCGTCGCGAGTCCGGCGAGCGTCGCGCGCGCCCACGGCGCGTCCAGGGACGGTACCGGTCGATACGCAAGTGCGCCCGTGATGGCCATCCCCGCCTCCCAATCGGCGACGGCGTCCTCGAGCACGTCCGTCACTTCCAGCAGGAAGTAGCCAAGCGCCCACGCCTCGCCGCCGGGCACGCCGAGCGGTCCGTCGACCGGGCGCAGCTTCACGTAGACGACGGCGTCCGGCTCGACGATCAAGAGCGTCGCCGGCCGGCCCGCGGCGAGGTTCCTGGCGGAGGCGCCCCGGGTCCCGGTCACGAGGCCGAGGGTCGATGCGTCGTGGGCGCGGACCTCGAGGTAGGAGACCAGCATGGGGTGTGGCCGCCCGTCGGCGTCTACCGTCGCGAAAGGCAGGGCCACCCCGAGTCGGGCCGCGAGGTCCCGCTGATCTAGACGCGCGACGAGGGCGTCCGGCAGGCGCGGCCCGAGGGAACGGCTCATCGGCTGAGGACTCTAGCACCGTCAAGCCGCCGACGGCGGCGTCAGGCAGCCGGGTGGTTCCTCGACGCCCGGGATACCGTTAACCCCTTGATATTTCACGCGGGAACCTCTGGTCCCCGCCTTGCACTTCGAAGGAGCGATCCACTGGGGATCGTGTGGTACGGTTACGCGGTGGTGGGAGGCAGGCCATGCCGAACAAGCTGAAGCGGGCCGCGGCACTCGCCGCCCTGGCGCTTGGCGTCTCGGCGTGCGCGTCGTCGAAAGAGTGGCAGACGTGGTCGGAGCACACGACTCACTTCGCCTCGAGCCAGCACCTCGGGTTCTCGAAGAAGAACAGTGACCCGCGTGATCCGCGAATCGGGCCGGCGGACGTAAAGACGTCTGAGGACGAGAGATGGTGGGGCGCGTACGTTCCACCCGGGCCGCCCGTCAACGTGGCGGGTCGCTGGCGCGGGACGTGGAGCGGCGCCAACGTCTTCGGAGGGCCGCGGGGGAGCCAGGCGGAGATCACGCTCGCGCAGGAGGGCTTCTACGGCAGCGGCCACCTCTTCGTCCGCGACGGGCTCGCCGCCCTGTCGATGCCGCCCACGCTACGGCGGATGGATCTCAGCGGCGTGGACGTCGTCTACTCGGTCTCGGGCGAGGACGTGCGAATCGAGCATGCCGCGGGACGGGGCCTGTTCACGATCTCGCTGGTGCTGGTCGGCGACCGGCTCGTCGGATTTGCCGACAACGGCGCGGACGGGATGACGCGCTTCGAGTTCGCCCGGGCCGAGTGACTAGATCACGTCAGGGGGGGAGCGACTCCCGCTCCCCCTGACCCCCCCACGAGGCTGAAGGCCTACGCGGGCACCCCTAGGACTCCTGCCTTAGCCGCCCGACCGCGCCGCGGGCGCGCCCACGGTCGCGCCGCGGCCGTCGCCCTCGGTGGCGCACGCGGCGCCGCCGCTCATGTGAATCGAGAGGTCCTTGATCGTGGGCGACTCGCCGCACAGCGGGCACTTCGGATCGCGGCGCAGCCGCACCTCGCGGAAGCGCATGCCGAGCGCATCGTAGGTGAGGAGCCGGCCGATCAACGGCTCGCCGATGCCGAGCAGGAGCTTCACCGCTTCGGTCGCCTGCACCAGCCCGATCACTCCTGGGAGCACGCCCAGGACGCCGGCCTCGCTTCAGGACGGGACGAGGCCGGGCGGCGGCGGCGTCGGGTAGAGGCAGCGGTAGCAGGGCCCCGCGTTCGGCGCGAAAACCGTCGCCATCCCCTCGAACTGGAAGATCGAGCCGTGGACGTTGGTCTTGCCCGCCAGATAGCAGGCGTCGTTCACGAGGTAGCGCGTCTCGAAGTTGTCCGAGCCGTCGATGATCAGGTCGTAGTCCTTGATGACGTCCATGACGTTGTCGACCGTGATGCGCGTCGCCAGCGGGATGACGTTGACGTCGGGGTTGAGCGCTTTGAGCGCGCGCGTGCCCGACTCGACCTTCGGCCGTCCGATGTCCTCCGTCGTGTGAAGCACCTGACGCTGGAGGTTGGTGATGTCGACGACGTCGCCGTCCATCAGGCCGAGCGTGCCGACGCCGGTGGCCGCGAGGTACAGCGCGGTCGGCGAGCCGAGTCCGCCGGCACCGATGAGCAGCGCCTTGCTGCGGAGCAAACGCCGCTGTCCCTTCTCGCCCACCTGGTTCAGGAGGAAGTGGCGGCTGTAGCGCTGGATCTGGTCCGAGCTGAGCGGGATGTCGCGCACCGTGGGCAGGCCGGACTGCGCCCACTTCTGATATCCGCCCTGGAGATTGATCACGCTCGTGTAGCCCAGCTCGCTCAGCGCCTTGGCGGCGAGCATCGAGCGCAGGCCGGTCTGGCAGTAGAGGACGATCGGCGTGGCGAGATCGGTCACGGCGGCGCCGATCCCCCATTCTCGGTCGAGATTCAACTTCTAGACGCCTCCAGCACGCTTCGCCGCCGTCCTGACCGACTGCTATACTCGCAAAACTCCATGGCGAAGACCATCGTTCTCGCCCGCGCATGAAAGGCATCATCCTCGCCGGCGGCTCCGGCACGCGCCTCTATCCGCTGACGCTGGCAACGTCGAAGCAGCTCATGCCGATCTACAACAAGCCGATGATCTACTATCCGCTCTCGACGCTGATGCTCGCGGGAATCCGCGAGGTGCTCGTGATCACGACGCCGGAGGATCAGCCGAGCTTCCGACGCCTCCTCGGCGACGGACGCCATCTCGGGCTCGACGTCGCGTGGGACGTGCAGCCCCGGGCGTTCCTGATCGGCCGGCGTTTCATCGACGACGGCGCCGTCGCGCTGGCGCTCGGCGACAACCTCTTCTACGGTCACGGGCTGCCCGAGGCGCTCGCGCGGGCGGCGTCGCGCTCGACGGGTGCGACGATCTTCGCGTACCAGGTGCGCGATCCCGAGCGGTATGGCGTCGTCCAATTCGATCGCGAGGGCCGCGCGGTGGGCCTCGAGGAGAAGCCGGCCCGGCCGCGCTCGTCGTGGGCCGTCACGGGGCTCTACTTCTACGACCGGAGGGTCGTCGAGATCGCCGCGGGGCTCAAGCCCTCGAAGCGCGGCGAGCTCGAGATCACCGACGTGAACGCGGCGTATCTCCGATTGGGCGAGCTGCACGTCGAGAGGCTGGGGCGGGGGGTCGCGTGGCTCGACACCGGCACCCACGAAGCCCTGCTCCAGGCGTCGACCTTCATCCAGACGATCGAGACGCGGCAGGGGCTGATGGTCGCGTGCGTCGAGGAGATCGCGTTCCGCATGGGATATATCGGCGCCGCCGACGTGCTGGCGCTCGCTTCGCCCATGAAGGACAACGCGTACGGGCGGTACCTGATCGACCTGGTGACGGAGCGGCCGTAGGCGCGTGCTATGCTCTCCGCGAGTCGAGTGAGCTGATGGATCTCACCCCGGAGGCCAAGCGCGCGTTCGCCATCCAGTCGTACGCGCCGGCGCCCGCGATCGAAGGGGTCGAGGTCGTCGAGCTGCGGCGCCACGCGGATGACGGCGGGTCGCTCACGGAGCTCGCCAGGCTCGCCGACGGCCGAGCCGCGGCGCCGGGCGGCTTCACCGTCCGGCAGATCAACTACAGCGAGCTCGAGCCCGGCCAGATCAAGGCGTACCACGTCCACGCGCGCCAGACCGACGTCTGGTTCGTGCCGCCGTCGGACCGGATGCTCGTCGTGATGGTCGACGTGCGCCAGGGCTCACGGACGCAGGGCGCGCGCACCCGCCTGATGCTTGGTAACGGCACCTCGCGCCTCCTGCGGATCCCGCCGGGCGTCGCCCATGGAGTGAAGAACGTCGGGACGACGGCGGGCCGCATCATCTATTTCACCGACCTGCACTTCTCCCCGGAGCCCGCGGCGTGCGACGAGGGGCGTCTGCCCTGGGACTTCGCGGGCGCCGACGTGTGGGAGCCGGCGCGGGGCTGAGATGCGGCTGCTCGTGACCGGTGGCGCGGGCTTCATCGGATCCAACTTCATCCGGTACGTCCTGACCGAGCATCCGGAGGATACCGTCGTCAACCTCGACAAGCTCACCTACGCGGGCAATCCCGCGAACCTCGCCGACGTCGCGGAGAACGGGCGCTACGCCTTCGTCCACGGCGACATCGGCGACGTCAAGCTCGTCCGCGACGTCGCGCGGGGCGTGGACGCTATCGTGAACTTCGCCGCCGAGAGCCACGTGGATCGCTCGCTGATGGAGCCGGACGCGTTTCTCCGGACCGACGTGTTCGGTGTCTTCACGCTGCTGGAGGCGGCCCGCGAGTTGCGTGTGCCGCGGTTCGTCCAGATCTCGACCGACGAGGTGTACGGCTCGATCGCCCGCGGCGCCGCGCGCGAGGATGACCCGCTTCGGCCCGGCAATCCGTACTCGGCGTCGAAGGCGGGCGGCGACCTGCTCGCGCGCGCCTACTGGCAGACTCACGGGGTCCCCGTGGTGATCACGCGTTCGTCGAACAACTTCGGCCCGTATCAGTATCCGGAGAAGGTGATCCCGCTGTTCATCACCAACGCGCTCGACGACGAGACGCTGCCGCTCTACGGCGACGGCCGGAACGTGCGCGACTGGCTGTACGTCCAGGACAACTGCGCGGCGATCGACGTCGTCCTCCGCGCCGGACGGGACGGCGAGGTCTACAACGTCGGCGGCGGGCACGAGGTCGAGAACGTCGTGCTCACGCACGAGATCCTGAGATTGCTCGACAAACCGGAGCGCCTCATCCGCCATGTGACGGACCGGCTGGGGCACGACCGACGCTACGCGGTCGACTCGACGAAGATCTGGCAATTGGGCTGGGCGCCCCGATACCCGTTCGCCTCGGCGCTCGAGATGACCGTGCGCTGGTACCGTGAGCACGAAGCGTGGTGGCGGCCGCTCAAGTCGGGCGAGTTCCGAGCGTACTACGAGCGGCAGTACGGCCAGCGATGAGCCGGCGCCGCGTCGCTCCACTCCTGCTGCTTACCGTGGTCCCGGCGCTCCTGGCCGCGGCACCGCGCGCCCCAGAGCCCAGGCTCGACCCCCGCGAGCTCTCGGCGCTGCCCTCCCAGGTGCGGCGCGTGGAGCCGGCGCTCGTGGGGCTCCGCGTGCGCGCGCGCGAGGACAGCCTCTCCGCGCGGCGGCTCGGTGTCGAGCGCACGGGTACCGCCGTCGTGTTCGACCCGCGCGGCTACGCGGTGACGGTGAGCTACCTGCTCCTCGATGCCGTCCAGATCGAAGCGCGCCTCCGCGGCGGTCGCGTCGTCACCGCGCGGCTCACGGCGCTCGATCTCGACAGCGGCCTCGGCGTCGTCCGACTCGAGGGCGACGGGCCGTGGAGCCCGGCGATGCTCGCGAGCTCCACCGATGTGGCGGTCGGAGCCGTCACCGCCACGGCGGGCGTCGACGAGGACGGCGATCTCGTCCACGTGACGGGCAGCGTGCACGCCATCCGGAAGTTCTCGGCCTTCTGGGAGTACATGCTCGACCGGGCGCTGTTCGTCGCCCCGGCCGTCGCGGGATCGTGGGGCGGCACCGCGGTCGTGGACGCCGAGGGGCGCGTGATCGGCATCGTCTCGCTGCGCCTCGGCGAGGGGCCGCACGTCAACATGGCGGTGCCGGCCGAGCGGCTGCTGCAGGTGAGGGACGAGCTGATCGCCGCGGGCCGCGTGGTGAGCCGCCCACCGCGGCCGTGGATCGGGCTCCAGACCGTGGCGACGCCGGGCGGTCTCTTCGTCGAGGGCTTCAACGAGGCGGGGCCGGCGCGCGGCGCCGGATTCCGCCGCGGTGACCGGATCTTGAAGGTGGACGGTGTCGCGGTGAACTCGCAGGAGGAGTTCTACGAGCGGATGTGGCGCCGCCGCGCGGGCGACACGATCGAGGTCGCCGTCCGGCGCGACGCGAGCGAGGTCGTGATCCCGGTCCGCTCGATCGACCGTTCCCGCCTCTACCGTCCCGCGCGATGAAGGGCGCCGTCGACACGTACGAAGGCCGCGGTCTCATCGCGGATCCGATCCACCAGTACATTCTCTTCACGCGGCCCGGCGCGATCCCCGGCGAGGCGACCGAGCAGGACGTGATCGACACGCCCTGGGTCCAGCGCCTTCGGCGCATCCCCCAGCTCCAGTCGGCGCGCTGGGTCTTCCCGGCGGCCGAGCACAGTCGCTTCCAGCACTCCCTGGGCGCCATGCACCTGGCCGGCCGCTTCGTCCAGCAGCTCTACCCGTCGCTCAAGGGGGTCTTCGGCGCCGACACGCCCTCCGCCGCGCTCGTGGAGGAACTGCTGCGGATGGCGGGGCTGCTCCACGACATCGGCCACGGGCCCTTCGGCCACTTTTTCGACGATAACTTCCTCGTCGACTACGACCTGACGCACGAGCTCGTCGGCCAGCGAATCATCCGCGAGGAGCTCGCCGACGTGCTCCGGGGTCTCCGCCGGAGCCCGAGCGGCGCATTCGGCACGGACGAGTCGATCGACCCCGAGTGGATCTGCTATCTCATGGGTAAGACGTACACGCAGCCACTCGACTCGCATCCGAGATGGCTCCCGCACCTCAAGCCGCTGCTCTCGGGGGTCTTCACCGCGGACAACATGGACTACGTTCTCCGCGACTCGTACATGTGCGGGGTGGCGATCGGACCGATCGACATCGAGCGCATCATTTACTACTCGTTCTTCTCCCAGCACGGTCTCACGCTGGACCGGAACGGGCTCCAGGCGTTCATCATGTTCCTGAACGCCCGCTTCTACATGTACACGAACGTCTACTACCATCGGACGACGCGCGGCATCGACCTGCACCTCAAGGAGATCTTCCAGGAGACGATGCGCATTGCGTTTCCGTACGACCTCCGCAAGGACCTCCATCCGTACCTGCACCTGACGGAGTGGACGCTCCTCGAGGAGGTCGGCCGCTGGCACGACAGCGCGGACGCCGATCAGCGTCGGCTCGGCGCCGAGTGGCGCCAGATCCTCGACCGGCGGCTCAAGTGGCGCATGTCGCACGAGGTGGTTCTGCCGATGTTCGAGCCGCAGCGCGGGCAGGGCTTCCTGACCGCCGATGAGGTCGTCCGCCGCGTCCGCGGCTACCTGCCCGCGCCGCTCAAGGAATTTCCGTTCCGGATCGACATGGCGCTGCAGGACCCTCGACCGCTCAACCCGTTGAAGATGGGCGACCGGCAGATCTACGTGCACGATTCGGCCACGAAGACGGTCTCCACCGAGCCGCTGCCCGAGCTCCTCAAGTACCTGCCGGGCAAGGTCGCGCAGTGCCGGATCTTCGCGATGTCCCACGAGCACGACGCCGTACTCGCCAAGGCGCTCGAGCGCGCGCTGGGCGAAGATCCACCCTCGATCACCACCAACGTCTGAGGTTCAGCGCGCGCGGAGGGGCACGCGGTCGGGGACGCCCGCCTCGGCGAAGCCCTTGCGGCGCAGCAGGCAGGCGTCGCAGTCCCCGCACGCTTCGCCTCCTTCGCCCGGGTCGTAGCAGGAGACCGTGAGGCCGTAGTCCACGCCGAGGCCGAGGCCGGTTCGGATGATCTCGGCCTTCGTCATCCGGATCAGCGGCGTGTGGATCGTCAGCCGCTGCCGCCCTTCGACGCCCGCCTTCGTCGCGAGGTCCGCCATCGCCTGGAAGGCCGCCACGTATTCGGGGCGGCAGTCGGGATAGCCCGAATAGTCGTAGACGTTGAAGCCGGTGAAGATGTCGTGAGCATTCAGTGTCTCGGCCCGGGCGAGCGCGAACGCGAGGAAGATCGTGTTGCGCGCCGGCACGTAGGTGATCGGGACTCCCCTCGCGATCTCTGCAGGGGCGCGGTCTTTGGGCACCGGGATGTCGGCGGTGAGCGCCGAGCCCCCGAAGGTGGTCAGGTCGAAGGTCACGACCTCGTGCCGGGCGGCGCCGAGCGCCGACGCCACGCGGCGCGCGGCCGTGAGCTCCACCCGGTGCCGCTGCCCGTAGTCGAAGGAGAGCGCGTGGACCTCGAAGCCGTCACGGCGGGCGACGGCGAGCGCGGTCGACGAGTCCACGCCACCGCTCAGCAGCACGACCGCGCGTCGCATGATCTTCATTCTACGGGCTCGGCTCAGCCGTCGAACGGCCTCACCTCGCACGATCTTCATTCTACGGGCTCGGCTCAGCCGTCGAACGGCCTCACCTCGCACGATCTTCATTCTACGGGCTCGGCTCGGCCGTCGAACGGCCTCACCTCGCACGTCGTCTGCGCCGCGCTGTTCGTCACGTGCCTGCTCACGGCGAACACGATCGCGTCGAAGCTCGTCAGCGTCGGGGGCCTCGTCCTGACCGCGGGCGTGGTGATCTTCCCGCTTTCCTACGTCCTGGGCGACGTGCTCACCGAGGTCTGGGGCTACGCGGCGGCGCGGCGCGTGATCTGGCTCGGCTTCGCCTGCAACGCGCTCATGGTGGCGGCCATCTGGCTCGGCGGCGAGCTGCCGCCGGCGCCCTTCTGGAAGGGCCAGGGCGCCTACACGGAGATCCTCGGGCAGACGCCGCGCATCCTCGGCGCCTCGTTCGTCGGGTATCTCGCGGGCGAGTTCGCCAACGCGTTCGTCCTGGCGAAGCTGAAGATCTGGACGGACGGCCGCTGGCTCTGGACGCGGACGATCGGCTCCACGCTGGTGGGCCAGGCGCTCGACACCGTGATCTTCGTCACGCTCGCCTTCGCGGGCACGGTGGGGCCGGTCGTGCTCGCGCGGATCGTCTTCGCGCAGTGGGCGTTCAAGGTGGCGTACGAGGTCGCGGCAACGCCGCTCACCTACGCGGCGTGCGGGTGGTTGAAGTCGCGCGAGCGGGTGGACACGTTCGACCGCGGTACGGACTTCAATCCGCTCAGGCTCGGGAGCTGACCCATGGAAAAGTTCAGGGGAGTCGACTACTACGGCGTCGAGGACTTGCTCGCCGAGGACGAGCGGATGATCCGCGACGCCGTGCGCGACTGGGTCGAGGCGGAGTTCCTGCCGGTCGTCGCCGAGCACCATCGCGCGGGCACGTTCCCTCTGGGACTCATTCCCAAGCTCGGCGAGCTCGGTGTCTTCGGCGCCACGCTCAAGGGCTACGGCTGCGCCGGGCTCAACAACGTCGCCTACGGGCTCATCATGCAGGAGCTCGAGCGCGGCGACTCGGGTCTCCGCTCGTGCGCCTCGGTGCAGAGCGGGCTCGTGATGTACCCGATCTACGCGTACGGCTCCGACGCCCAGAAGGAGGCGTGGCTGCCGCGCCTGGCCACGGGGGAAAAGGTCGGCTGCTTCGGCCTCACCGAGCCCGATTACGGCTCGGACCCCGGCGGGATGAAGACGCGCGCGCGGCGCTCGGGCGACGGCTTCGTGCTCAACGGCACCAAGCTCTGGATCACCAACGGCTCGATCGCCGACGTCGCGGTCGTCTGGGCGAAGGAGGACGACGGCGAGATCTACGGGTATCTGGTCGAGCGGGGCGTGCCGGGCTTCGGCACGCTCGACATCCACGGGAAGTTCTCGATGCGCGCCTCGATCACCTCGGAGCTCGCCTTCCAGGACTGTCGGATCCCGCTCGCGAACAAGCTGCCGAACGTCAAGGGACTGCGCGGCCCGCTCGGCTGCCTCAACCAGGCACGGTACGGGATCGCCTGGGGCGCCGTCGGCGCGGCGATGGCGTGCTACGACTGGGCGCTGCAGTACGCGCAGCAGCGCATCCAGTTCGGCAAGCCGATCGCGTCCTTCCAGCTGGTCCAGCAGAAGCTCGTCTGGATGCTCACGGAGATCACGAAGGCGCAGCTGCTCGTGCTTCAGCTCGGACGGCTCAAGGACGCGGGCACGCTGCGCCCCCAGCAGGTCTCGATGGCCAAGATGAACAACGTACAGATGGCGCTCGACTCAGCGCGGCTCGCGCGCGACATTCTCGGCGCCGCCGGCATCGTCGACGAGCACCCCATCATCCGGCACATGCTGAACCTCGAGACCGTCAACACGTACGAGGGCACGCACGACATCCACACGCTGATCGTCGGCCGCGACGTCACGGGCCTCGACGCCTTCGGCATCTGAAGGCCACGAGCCGTCGGGCCCCGTCATGGTTCGACGTAGAGCTCGATCTCGTGGCCGTCCGGGTCCCTGACGCAGAAGCCGTTGTCGGTTTCACCGAACGGCTGGAGCCCGCTCGCCTCGACCCGACGCCGGGCGGCGGCGAGCTCCGCGCGCGACGCGCCGATATCGAATGCGATGTGGTAGAGGCCCGGCACGCCCTTCGGCTGCGGGCCGGGTCCGGCGGCGCGGGCGAGCTCGCACGAGAGATCGTGGTGGTGCCGCCCCGCCGAGAAGAAGACGATGCGGCCGCCCTTGGCCGTTCCCGTCTCCGCGAGGCCGAGCACGTCCCGGTAGAAGCGGCGCGTGGCGTCGAGGTCGCGCACGAAGAGGGAGACGTGGCCCAGCTCACGGATCTTCAGACGCGTCGCGGACGCGTCATCGTCGGGTGAGGGTGTGTTCACCAGCGTCCGGTAGTGTAACATTGGCGGGTCATGACCGATTCGAAGCCCGTCGTCCTCGGCGGGTCCGCCGCGTCCACGTTCGTCGCGCCGATGGCGCGCGTGCGCCCGCACACCCCGCTCATCGCCCTCCTGGCGCTCGGCCATTTCGTCGTCGACCTCAACCAGGGCGCGATCCCGGCGGTGCTGCCCTTCCTCCGGCGGCTGCACGACCTCACGTACGCGCAGGCGGCGACGGTCGTGCTCGTCGCGAATCTGACGTCGTCACTGATCCAGCCGCTCTTCGGCTATCTCACCGACCGGATCGCGCGTCGCTGGATCCTTCCCGTCGCCGTGCTGCTCTCGGGCGCGGGGGTGGCGCTCACCGGTGTGGCGCCCGGCTACGGCGGAGTGCTGCTGCTCGTGATCGTGATGGGGCTCGGTGTCGCCGCATGGCACCCCGAGGCGTACAAGACGGCGACGAGCGTGGCGGGCGATCGCAAGGCCACGGCGCTCTCGTGGTTTTCGCTCGGCGGCAACGTCGGGATCGCGCTCGGGCCGCCCGTCATGACGTTCCTGATCGTCGGCTTCGGGGCTCCCGGCTCGCTGGCGATGCTGCTGCCGAGCGTCGCCGTCGGCGCGCGCGGCGCGGCGTCAACATGCCCGGCGCGATGGCGCTCCTCATCGCGCTCGTGGCGGTCCGCTCGTGGGCGCAGCTCGGATTCACGACCTCCGTGCCCTTCTACTACGTGGACCAGCTCAACGCCGACCCGAGGCTGGTCGGCCCGTTGCTGTTCGTTTTCCTCGGCGGCGGCGCCGTCGGAACCGTGATCGCCGGACCCCTCGCCGATCGCTGGGGCGCGCGCGCGTTCGTGCGCTGGGCGCTCCTGGCGGCGGTGCCTTTCGGCCTCCTCTTCCTCGTGTCGGGCGGCGTGCTCGCCTTCGTGCTCCTGGCCGCGTTCGGCGCCGTGCTGACGTCGAGCTTCACCGTGTCCGTCGTGCTCGGCCAGGCGTACCTGCCGCGCATGGCCGGCATGGCGTCGGGGCTCATCGTCGGCTTCGCGATCGGCGCGGGCGGCCTGGGCGTCGCCGGGCTCGGGTGGATCGCCGATCACTGGGGGCTGCGCGCGGCGCTCCTGATCAGCGCGCTGATGCCGGCCGCGGCCTTCGTGCTCGCGAGGTTCTTGCCGGCGCCTCGCGACCGTGACACCGACGGACGGTGAACGAGGGACTGCCCTTCCAGGACGGTGAGCAGGTCCTGCTCATCGACCAGCGCGGGAAGCGCCACCTGATCTTCCTGCGCAAGTCCGAGACGTTCCACTCCGATCGGGGCTGGATCCCGCACGACGCGATCATCGGCCAGCCCGAAGGCAGCTGGGTGCGATCGTCGATGGGCCTACGCCACCTCGCGTTCCGGCCGACGCTCGCCGAGTTCGTGCTCGAGATGCCGCGCGGCGCGCAGGTGATCTACCCCAAGGACTTGGCGATGATCCTGTTCTGGGCCGACATCTACCCGGGCGCGCGCGTGCTCGAGGCGGGGACCGGCTCGGCCGCGCTCACGCTCGCCCTGCTGCGCGTCGTCGGGCCGGACGGGATGGTGATCACGTACGAGCAGCGCGACGAGTTCGCGCGGCGCGCGGTGGCGAACATTCACATGCGCCTCGGCGAGGTCACGAATCTCACCCTGCGGCTCCGACCGGTCGAGGACGGACTGGGCGAGGAAGCGCCGGTGGACCGCGTGCTGCTCGATCTCCCGGAGCCGTGGAAGCTGGTCACACCGATCGCGCGCGTGCTCCGCCCGGGCGGGATCTTCCTGTCCTACGTCCCCACCATCATCCAGGCGCAGCAGACCGCCGAGGCGCTCGGGCGCGACCCGTCGTGGGGCCTCGTCGAGACGTTCGAGACGCTGTTCCGCCCGTGGAACATCGAAGGCCAGTCGGTGCGTCCGTTCCACCGGATGGTGGCGCACACGGGCTTCATCACGGTCGCGCGGCGGGTCGTGCCCGAGGAGGGCGCGCCCTCGCGGCGGCTCGCGCGCGCCGAGGACGAGGAGTAGTCGGCCCGTGATCGGCGTGATGCGACGGTACCGGAAGACGCTGCAGATCGGCCTGCTCGTCGTGGTCGCCGCCTTCATCGCCTCGCTGTTCGTCTTCGGTACCAGAGGGTTCGGGGACGGCGAGCGGGCGGACGCGGTGGCCACGGTCAACGGCGAGGCGATCAGCGCCGAACGCTTCCAGCGCCGCTATCAGGACTATCTCGACGCGGTCTCCGCGCAGTCGCGCGACCGGTTCTCAGCGGCGCTCGCCGAGCAGCTCGGCCTACCCCAGCAAGTATTGAGCATGCTGGTCCAGGAGGCGATCGTGGTGCAGCGCGCGAGGGCCGAAGGGCTCGACGTGACCGACGAGGAGCTGAGCGCCCAGATCCAGGCGGCGCGCCTCTTCCACGAGGGCGGGCGTTTCTCCATGCGTCGCTACGAGGAGTACCTCCGGCGCCGCGGCATGACCGCGAGCGCCTTCGAGACGGAGGCGCGCCGCGAGCTGACACGGATCAAGATGGAGCAGATCGTCAGGAACGGCGTGAAGGTGACGGAGTCGGAGCTCGAGCAGGCGTTCGTCCTGCGCAACGAGGAAGTCCGCGCGGCGTGGGCGCTCGTCGAGACCGCGCCGCTGCTCGGGGCCGCGAGCGCCGGCGAGGAAGACGTCGCCCGGTATTACAAGGAGCGCGGCGACGAGCTGCGCCAGCCCGAGCGCCGGCGCGCCCAGTACGTCACGCTCGTGCCCAAGGACTTCAGCCCGCAGATTTCGGTCGCCGAGGTCGAGAAGTATTACGCGGAGCACGGCCGGGAGTTCGAGGTCCCGCGGCAGGTGAAGGCTGCGCACGTGCTCGTACGCGTGCCCGAGGCCGGGGGCAGCGAGGGCGAGGACCGGGCGCGCGCGAAGGTGGCCGACGTGATCCGGCGGGCGAGGGCGGGCGAGGAGTTCGCCAGGCTCGCGATGGAAATTTCCGAGGATCCCGCGACGAAGGCCAAGGGCGGCGAGCTCGGGTGGGTCGGCCGCGGCGAGGTCGTGCCGCAGTTCGAGGACGCGCTCTTCAAGCTCAAGAAGGGCGAGCTGACGCCCGAGCCGGTGCGGACGCCGTTCGGCTTCCACGCGATCCGCGCGCTCGACGTCCGCGAGGCGGGTGTCAAGCCGCTCAAGGACGTCGCCGACCAGATCCGCGCGAAGCTGGCCGAGGAGGGCGCCGACCGGGCCGCCCGCGCGAAGGCCGACGCGGCGCGCGGGACGCTGCTCGGCGCGAAGGATTTCATGGCCGAGGCCCGGCGGCTCGGCCTCACGCCGATCGAGACGACGATCGCGCAGAGCGTCCAGCCCGTCGGCGGGGCCGATACGCTGGAGTCGACGGCGTTCGGGCTCGCGGCCGGTGGCGTCTCGGCCCCGGTGAAGACGCCGGCGGGCTGGGTCGTGCTGAAGGCGATCGAGACGATCCCGGCCGGCGTACCGCCGCTGGCGGAGGTCCGCGACAAGGTCGTCGCCGCCGTGAAGCGGCAGAAGGCCGAGGCGGCGGCGCTCGAGAAGGCGGCGCAGATCGTTCGCGACGCGCTGTCGGGTGATCTACCGGCCGCGGGCCGAAAGGCCGGCGCCTCGACCGGCGAGACGCGCCTCTTCTCGCGCGCGAAGCCGGCCGAGCGATTGCCGGGCGACGTCCAGATCGCCGCGCTCCGCACGCCCCTGGGCGCGCTGAGCGATCCCGTGAAAGCGCCGCAAGGGGTCTACGTCCTGAAAGTCCTCGAGCGCGTGCCGCCGAAGCCCGGCGATTTTGCGCTCGAGCGCGAGCGTCTGTCCCGCGAGGTGCTGTCGCAGAAGCAGACCCAGGCGTGGGAGGCCTGGCTCACCGTCGCCCGCGCGGGCGCCCGGATCGAGCGGAACGAGAAGCTCGAGACGCCGGGTCGGTCCCGGCCGCGTCGGGGATGACGCGGGAACCGTAGACATCATGTCGGTCCAGCGGACGCCGATGACCCGCGCGGGGTACGAGAAGCTCAGCGAGGAGCTCGAGCGCCTCAAGCGCTTCGAGCGGCACGCGATCACGAAGGCGATCGCGGAGGCGCGCGCCCACGGCGACCTCAGCGAGAACGCCGAATACCACGCGGCGCGCGAGAAGCAGTCCTTCATCGAGGGACGCATCCAGGAGCTCGAGGCGAAGGTGGGCGCCGCGGAGGTGATCGAGCCGCCGCGCGGCGGCGACCGGATCACCTTCGGTTCCACCGTGCGGCTCGAGGACGAGACCGGCAAGGAGATCCGCTACTGGATCGTGGGCTCGGACGAGGCCGAGCCGACCAGGGGCCGCATCTCGATCCTCTCTCCGCTCGCGCGCACGCTCATCGGCAAGAAGCAGGGCGATCGTGTGACGGCGCAGCTCCCCGGAAGCAAGAAGACCTTCGACGTCCTGCAGGTCAACTTCGAGTGGCGCGAGTGACGCGGTGCCGCACGCGCTGACCGACGACCGGCTCCGCCTCTTCTACGAGGAGACCGGCGCCGGGACGCCGCTCGTCTTCGTCCACGAGTTCGCGGGAGACGCGACGAGCTGGCGCCTGCAGCTGGCGTTCTTCGGCCGACGCTACCGCGCGCTCGCGTACAACGCGCGGGGCTACCCGCCCTCCGACGTTCCGGAAGACCCGTCCGCGTACTCCCAGCGCCGGGCCGCGGACGACATCCGGTGCGTCCTCGACCACCTCGGGATCGCGAAGGCGCACGTCGTCGGCCTCTCGATGGGCGGCTACGCGACGCTCCACTTCGGGCTCCTGTATCCCCAGCGCGCGCTGTCCCTGACGGTCGCCGGCTGCGGCTATGGCAGCGGCGCCGACCGCGAGACCTTCCACAGGGAGGTGGAGCACGTCGTCCGCCAGTTCGAGGAGGGCGGCATGGCACGCGTCGCCGAGTTCTACACGAAGGGGCCGACGCGCGTGCAGTTCTTGCGGAAGGACCCGCGGGGCTGGCAGGAGTTCTACGCCCAGTTCGTCGCCGGCTCCGCGCGCGGTCACGCGCTGACGATGCGGGGCGTGCAGATGACGCGGCCCTCGGTCTTCGAGCTCGAGCGGGAGCTCCAGCGGCTCGAGGTGCCGACGCTGATCGTGACCGGTGACGAGGACGAGCCGTGTCTCGACCCGAACGTGTTCATGAAGCGCAAGATTCCGGCCGCCGGTCTCCTCGTGATCCCGAACTCGGGGCACGCGGTCAACCTCGAGGAGCCGGACCTGTTCAACCGTGCCGTGCTCGACTTCCTGGCCGCGGTCGACGCGGGACGGTGGCCGACGCGCGACCCCGCGTCGCAGACCGGGTCGGTCGTGCTGCCGCCCGGCGAGGCGGCACGCGGCCGCTGAGGAGCCCTCCGATGCCGAACGCGCGCGGATTCCTCTCGAAGGTCCAGCCCGAGTCGCTCGACGAGCGCCATCGCCGGCTGCTCGGCCGCTGGAGCGAGGACGCCTACGACGACCACAATCTGCTCCTCACGATGGCGCGCCGCCCCGGGATGCTCGACGCGATCCTCGGGTTCACGCGCTACATGTTCCGCGAGAGCCTGATCGAGCCCGAGCTCACCGAGCTGGTGCGGGTGCGCACCGCCTGGAACAACCGCTGTCGCCACTGAAGCTCGGTGAGATCCGCATCGGTGATGCGGACGCGGCTCGACGAGGCGACGATCCAGAAGATGCACGACCTCGAGACCTCGGACCTGACGGAGCGGCAGAAGATGGCCATCCGCCTCGCCGACAAGCTCGCCTCCGATCACACCTCGGTGGACGCCGCCTTCGTCGCGGGCCTCCGGGAGCACTTCAGCGAGGACGAGCTGGTGGATCTCGGGATGTCCATCGCGTTCCTGCTGGGGTGGGGGCGCTTCATCGAGGCGTTCGGCATTCTGCCCGACGACTGGCGGGATGGGGCAGCCGCGCCCTGGGAGCCGCGCGCCGAGGGCTAGGCGCGACGCGCCCGGTTTAGCGGATCGCCTCGCGCAGCTCGCGCGTGAGGACCTCGACCGTCCCGCGCGTACCGCCTGCCAGCTTCAGCTTCCACTCGCCCTCGGTCTCGAAGCGCCGGTCGCGCAGCCGCTCGCCCCACGGCTTGATCGACTCGCGGATCGCGTTCAGGTCGAAGGGCTCGCGGCGCAGCTCGCGCGCGCGCGCCATGACGTCGGGCGCGGCGCGGATGAAGGCGCGGAGCGCGGCGCCGGTCTTGATCGAGTACTTGCGGCCGGCCCACGCGCTGGGGAAGGTGGTCGAGAGCGCCTTCACGTAGTTCAGGAAGAAGCGCTTCGCGTTGTGACGGATCTCCTGGATCTTCGCCCCGCCTCCGACCTTCTCCACCGTCTCGAGGAAGTCCACGATCTCCTCGGCGAGCGGCGCCTGGCTCACGCGGCCGCGCCCGGTGCCGAGCATCTTGATCTCGCCGTGGAGCGGCGAGGTGTCGTCCTCGTTCAGCGAGCGGATGACGTCGTGCGCGAGCGCCTGGTTCGGGTCCGGATAGAGCTTGCGCCCCGACAGGCTGATGATGTGCGACGGGTTGAGCCGCGTGTGCTTGGCGTTGATCGTCACGAACAGCTCGACGATCTGCCGGGCGTCGAGCGAGTCGAAAAGGACCGCGGGCACCTCGATCCCCATGTGCTCGCCAGACTGCGACACCGCGTGGAGCGCCAGCAGCCGGTGCTGGCCGTCGAGCACCCGCAGCACGCCGTGCTCCTCGGGGATCTGGAGCAGGCCGAGATCGTGATGACCGGCGACCGGCGTGAAGGTGAAACGCTTCTCGGAGGTGATGATCACGGCGCCCGGGATCGGCGGCAGCGTGCCCGCGTCCTTGCACTCGCGGTAGTACGTGGCGAGCTCGTCGATCTTGCGGCGGATGACGGGGCGCTGGTACGCCGCCTCGCTCTCGCTGATGCGCCGCTCGAGGCTGTCCCAGTTGACCCGCGACCGCGCCGTCGTCCGGCGCTTCTGTTCCTCGGGCTTGGGCCCGCCGGAGTAACCCAAGACCTCGAACTTCACCAGCCGATCGATGTCTTTCGCCGAGAGACCCGCCTGATAGAACTCGACACCGAACTGCTTGACGCGACGTGCGGGCACCGTAATCATAGGTGCGGTACTGTAACTGATCCGCAAACCCCTGTCAACAGAGGGATTTTCGGCGATGACGGATAGGTTGGACCTTAGGCGTCCCCGGGCCCGCTTTGGCCAGCATCGGCAACTATTTGCTGGCCGTGCGTGGGGGCGATGCAGCCCGCTAGGCGAGGCCGAACGCGTCGGCCGCGAGCGCGGCGATGTGGCGGCCGATGGCGGGGGAGGCGGTCGCGGCGGGGGACGGCGCGTTGAGCACGTGGATCGCCTCGGCGCTGGCGACGATCGAGAAGTCGTCCACGAGCGCGCCCGTCGGACCCACCGCCTGCGCGCGGACGCCGGCCCCGCCCCGCGTGACGTCCTCGGGCTTGAGGTCGGGCACGAGGCGCTGGAGCGCCTTGACGAACGCCGCCTTCGAAAGCGAGCGGTAGGTCTCGTACACGCCCGTCTTCCAGTACTTGGCCGCCATCATCCAGAAGCCGCGGTAGCCGAGCGTCAGCCCAAGCTCGCGCGGTGAGAGATGCGTCCAGCCGTATCCCTCCCGGGCGAGCGCGAGCACGGCGTTCGGCCCCGCCTCCACGTCACCGTGGACCGTCTTCGTGAAATGCACGCCGAGGAACGGGAACTCGGGATTCGGCACCGGGTAGATCAGCCCGCGGACCAGGTGACGGCGGTCGGCCCGGAGCAAGTAGTACTCGCCCCGAAACGGTACGATGCGCACCTCCGGACGGGCCCCGGCGAGTCGCGCGACCAGGTCCGAGTGGAGCCCCGCGCAGTTGACGAGGCGCTTCGCGGTGACGGTTTGCTCGCGCGTGGACAGGGCGAGGCCCCCGCCCTTGATCCGCGTGATCGCGCTCACGCCGAAGGAGGTCTCGATGTCCACCCCGTCGGCGAGCAGGTCCTTCGCGATCGCGGCCGCGATCTCGCCGAAGTCCACGATGGACGTCGACGGCGAGTGGATCGCGGCGATGGCGGAGGCGTTCGGCTCGATCTCCCGGGCGCGCGCGGCGTCGATCATCGCCAACCCGGCGACGCCGTTGGCGGTGCCGCGCTCGAAGAGCGCCGTGAGACGCGGAAGCTCGTCTTCGGACGTCGCCACGATGATCTTGCCGCAGTGATCCATGCGGATCCCGTGCGTCTCGCAGAACTGCTTCGTGAGGCGCGCGCCCTCGACGCAGAGGCGCGCCTTGAACGAGCCGGGCTTGTAGTAGATCCCCGAGTGGATGACGCCGCTGTTGTGTCCCGTCTGGTGACGGCCGAGCGCGGACTCCTTCTCGAGGAGGACGAGGCTGAGCGACGGCTTCGTCTGCAAGAGCGCGCGCGCGGTCGCGAGCCCGACGATGCCGCCCCCGACGATCGCGATGTCGTACGTCATCGCGTCGTTACTGCAGCGGCGAGAAGGACGTCGGCTTCCAGATCTTGTTGACGACTCGCTCGACGAGCGGCCCGTTGGCCTCCGTCGCCTTCCGCGCGGCCTGCCACTCGGGGTCGGCCTGGAAGGCGCTCCACGCCTGATCGCGGTGGGCGAGGTCGCGGTAGCGCGTGATGTAGACCATTTCGTTCGACTCGCCGATCACCGTCTCCCAGAAGCCCACGACCTCGACGCCGTGCTTCTTGAAGAGCTTCATGGTGATGTCGGCGAAGCGCCGCTGCATGTCGGGCATCCTTCCGGGCATGACGTAGTACGCGCGGTATTCGTAGATCATCGGGTCGCTTCCTCCTTGTGCGCGAGCCGGTTGCCGGCGGCGGGGGGTCGTGATTCCATCGTGGTGCGTGATGTTATACCATCGGCCGCGCGAGGCGGCCGCGAGGGATTATGCCGGGCAAATATTTCGAGGAGCTCGAGGTCGGCCAGACGTTTCGGCATCAGCCCGGACGCACGGTCACCGAGGCGGACAACGTCTTCTTCTCCACGCTGACCATGAACCCGCAGCCGCTCCACGTCGACTTCCACGCCGCGTCCAAGGCGGAGTTCGGCAGGCCGCTCGTCAACAGCGTCCTGACCCTCGGGATCGCCGTCGGGCTCTCCGTGGGCGAGACGACGCTGGGCACGACCGTGGGCAATCTCGGCTTCGAGAAGGTCGAGTTTCCGAAGCCCGTCTTCCACGGCGACACGATCTACTCCGAGACGGAGGTCGTGGAGAAGCGCGAGTCGAAGTCGCGCCCCGAGTGGGGCATCGTGACGTTCGAGCACCGCGCGAGGAACCAGCACGGCGAGCTCGTCATGCGCGCGCGCCGCGCCGCGATGATGCGCAAGCGCGCCGCCCGGTGAGCCGCCGCCGGTCGCTGCACTTCGTCCCCGGCAACCAGCCGCGGATGCTCGAGAAGGCGCTCGGGCTGTCCGCCGACGGGCTCATCCTCGACCTCGAGGACGCCGTGCCGCCGGACGACAAGGCTGCCACACGGCCCCGCGTGCGTGAGTGGCTCGCGCGCGACTGGGGCGGGCGCGAGCGTTGGGTGCGGATGAACCCGCTCGCCACAGGGCTGGGCCGCGACGATTTGGAGGAGACGATCGCCGGCCGTCCCCACGGCTACGTCGTGCCGAAGCCGCGGGGCGCCGCCGACGTGCGCGCGATCGCCGAGATCCTCGACGGCCTCGAGCACCGGCACGGCCTGGCGCACGGTGCGACGCGCCTCGTCCTGATCGCGACCGAGACGCCCGAGGGGCTGCTCAACATCCGCGAGATCGCCGGCGCGAGTTCGCGGACGGTGGCGCTCTCGTGGGGAATCGAGGACCTCTCGGCGGCGATGGCGCTGCCGCGCGTGCGCGACGCGGAGGGACGCTACCTCGACATCCCGCGCCATGCGCGGACGATGTGCACGATCGCCGCCTCCGCGGCGGGCGTCGAGGCGCTCGACACCGTCTACACCGACATCGCGGACCTCGCGGGTCTGCGCCGCGAGTGCGACGACGGCGTCGCGATGGGGTTCACCGGCAAAATCTCGATCCATCCGAGCCAGATTCCCGTCATCAACGACGCGTTCACGCCCGCGAAGGCGCTCGTGGACGAGGCCCGCGAGCTCGTCGCCACGTTCGAGGAGCACGCGCGGCGCGGCGTCTACGCCTTCCGATTCAGAGGACAGATGGTGGACGCCCCGCACCTGACCCGGGCGCGAAAAATCATCGCGCGAGGCGATGGCTAGGCGTGTGGGGGGTGTGGGAGTGCGAAGCCGCAGGCCGTTCGACGGCCGAGGCGAGCCTGCGAAGGGCGGCCATTTCGGGGCCCCCCACGTCTTTCAAGTGTCAGCAACCAGGTCGCTGTGAAGGCAATAGTGCTCCGCGCGCAGGCGCCGATCGGGCGCGCGGCGTTGCGGCTCGAGGACGTGGCGCGTCCGGCGCCGGGTCCCGGCGAGGTGCTGGTGCGCGTCAGCGCGTGCGCCGTCTGCCGCACCGATCTCCACGTCGTCGAGGGCGACCTGCCGCTCGTCCGCTCGCCGCTCGTGCCGGGCCATCAGGTCGTGGGCCGCGTCGAGGCGGCCGGCGCGGGCACCGCGCGCTTCTCGGTCGGCGACCGCGTCGGCATCGCGTGGCTCCGCGGCACGTGCGGGACGTGTGCCTTCTGCGCCTCGGGGCGGGAGAACCTCTGTCCCGACGGCGCGTTCACCGGTTACCACGCCGACGGCGGATTCGCCGAGTACGCCGTCGTCGCCGAGGCGTTCGCCTACGCGATCCCCGACGCGTTCTCCGACGTCGCGGCGGCGCCGCTCCTCTGCGCGGGCATCATCGGTTATCGCGCGCTCGAGCGCGCGGACGTCCCGCCGGGCGGACGCCTCGGCATCTACGGCTTCGGCTCCTCGGCCCACGTCACGCTGCAGATCGCCCGCGCCCGCGGCTGCGAGGTCTACGTCTGCACGCGCGAGGCGGGCCGCCGTCGGCTCGCGGTCGAGCTCGGCGCCGCGTGGGCGGGCGACGTCGGGGACCCCATGCCGCGCACGATGCACGGGTCGATCGTCTTCGCGCCCGTCGGCGACGTCGTGCCGGCGGCGCTGCGGGGTCTCGAGCGGGGCGGCACGGTCGCGCTCGCCGGGATTTACATGACGCCCACGCCGCCGCTCGACTACGCGCGCGACCTCTTCCACGAGCGGCAGCTGCGGTCGGTCACCGCGAACACGCGGGCGGACGGCGCCGCGCTGCTCGCCGAGGCCGCGCGGATCCCCCTCCGGCTGACGACCACGCAGTTCCCGCTCGCCGAGGCGGGCCGGGCGCTCGCCGACCTCAAGCACGGGGCCTTCGCGGGATCCGGCGTGCTCTTGACAGGTGACGCACGCTGACTATAATCGCGCATCCCCGCATGCTCCTCTCGACGGACAACGACGCGTGATCAGTGATCACAATGCCTGACCAGCCCGACCTTCTCCGGCGTGCCGCGCAGGTGCTCCCCGGCGGCGTCCTCGGCAGCCATCGGAGCGGGCCGGGGCTCGAGTTCGTCGTGCGCGAGGGCCGCGGCGCGTATCTCTACGACCTCGACGGCCGGAGATATCTCGACTACCTCCTCGGCTCCGGCCCGATGCTCCTCGGTCACGCGCACCCCGCGGTCGTCGAGGCGGTGGAGCGGCAGATGCGTCGGGGCACCTCGTACTTCCTCCTCAATGAGCCCGCGATCGAGCTCGCGGCGGAGATCGTGCGCGCGGTGCCGTGCGCCGAGCAGGTGCGTTACACGTCGAGCGGATCGGAGGCCACGTTCTTCGCGCTGCGCGTCGCCCGCGCGTTCCGCAAGCGCGACAAGGTCATGAAGTTCGAGGGCGGCTTCCACGGGACCCACGACTACGCGCTCATGAGCGTGGCACCGCGCTCGCCCAAGGCGTTCCCGGCGCCCATGACGGACTCGGCCGGCGTCCCGCACGCGATCGAGGGCGAGGTGTTGATCGCGCCCTACAACGACCTCGCGACGGCGGAGGCGCTGATCGACGCGCATCATGGCGAGCTCGCCGCCGTGCTCGTCGAGCCGTACCAGCGGACGATCGTTCCCGTCCCCGGCTTCCTCGCGGGCCTGCGGAGGGCCACGCAGCGGCACGCGGGTCCGCTCGTCTTCGACGAGATCGTCACCGGATTCCGATTCGCCTACGGCGGCGCGCAGGAGCACTACGGCGTCGTCCCCGACATCGCGTGCTACGGCAAGGTCGTCGCGGGCGGCTTCCCGCTCGCGTGCCTGGCGGGGCCGAAGGCGATCATGCGCCACTTCGACGCCGCGCTCGAGGGCACGCCCGAGTACGTCTGGCAGGCCGGAACCTTCAACGGCAACGCGATCGCCGCCGCCGCGGGGCTCGCGACGCTCGCGGAGCTGCGGAAGCCGGGCCAGTACGAGCGGTTGTTCCGGACGGGGCGACGGCTGCGCGACGGACTCGCCGCGGCTGTCGCGCGGCACGGCGTGGCGGCGCGAGTCTCCGGAGAGCCCCCGGTGTTCGACATCTTCTTCACGGACCGGGAGATCGTGGATTACCGGGCGACGCTCACGGCGGACCGCGAGAAGATCGCGCGCTTCAACCAGGAACTGGTCCGCCGTGGCCTCGTGAAGGCCGCCAACAAGATCTACGTGTCCCTCGCCCACACCGACGCGGACGTGGACGAGACGCTGGCCATCTTCGACGAGGTGCTCGCGATCCTCGCGCGCGCCGCCTGAGGAGCATCCGATGGACCTGAGCCGTCGCGAACTCATGAAACTGGGTGGCACCGCGCTCGCGGGTGCCGCGCTCGGCCCCCAGGCGGCGCACGCCCAGACGCCCAAGCGCGGTGGCACGCTGTCGCTGAAGATGTGGGACCCGCCGCACTTCGATCACATGGGGCCCGGCGGGATCTCCTACAAGATCCACATTCCGATGACGTTCACGCACAGCCGGCTCGTGAAACACAGGGCCGGGCCCGGAGTGCAGCCGGGCACCTTCCCGATCGAGGGCGACCTCGCGGAGTCATGGAGTCAGTCGAACGACACGACCTACGTGTTCAAGCTCCGCCGGGGCGTCAAGTGGCACCCGAAGCCGCCGCTGAACGGCCGCGAGCTGACGGCCGAGGACGTCGTCTATACGGTCGAACGCTTCACGACCCTGAAGGGCAACGCCAACGCCTACATGCTCGCCTCGCTGGCCAAGGTCGAGGCCCTCGACAAGCACACGGTGAGGTTCACGCTCAAGGAGCCGTTCGCCTGGTTCCTCGACATCCTCGCCAACCCGATGGCCGTCGGAATCATCGCCAAAGAGTGCGTCGAGAAGTTCGGCGACCTCAAGAAGCCGGAGTCGTTCGTCGGCACCGGGCCCTGGATGCTGGAGTCCTACAAGCCGAACCAGGGGCTCACGCTCGTCAGGAACCCGCACTACTTTCTTTCCGGGCTGCCCCACATCGAGCGCGTCGAGATGTTCGTGGACGAGGACAAGGCATCCCGGATCTCGGCGTTCCTTTCGGGCAAGTACGACCTTGGCACGGAGTTCCCGGGGAGCATCGACCGCGTCGACTGGGTCCAGATCAAGGACTCCCTCAAGACCAAGCGGCCGAACCTCAAGACGCTCGAGTTCCCGGCGAACGTCATGAGCCACGTTTCGATGCGCGCCGACCAGAAGCCGTTCGGTGACGTCGGCGTTCGCCAGGCGATGTCCCTGGCGATCGATCGCAAGGCGCTGATCGACGCGGTCTTCGAAGGCGTCGGGGTCATGAACCCGCCGGTTCCGGCGGCGCTCCGCGAGTGGTCCATCCCCTTCGACCAGCTCGGCGAGAGCGGCAAATACTACCGGTACGATCCGAAGGAGGCCAAGCGCCTGCTCGCCGAGGCCGGCTATCCCAACGGATTTCCGGGGACGATCTGCTTCACCACGTACGGCTCGACGATCCTCGTGGACGCCTCGCAGCTCGTGCTCAAGTATTTCAAGGATGTCGGTATCGACGCCAAGCTCGACACCAAGGAGTACGGTGCGTACATCTCCACGTGCTTCTACGGCCAGTTCCCGTCCATGACGTTCGGGCCGCAGACACCGTATCTCGACCCCGACAACTTCCTCTACGGCCAGTACTACCCGGGCGAGACCAAGAATCAGAGCCACAGCAACGACCCGATCGTCGCCGACATGCTCGTGCGGCAGCGCCGGACGTTCGACACGGCCAAGCGCCGTGAGGTCATCTTCGACATCCAGAAGCACCTCGCCAAACAGCAGTACTACACGCAGATGCCGTCGGGCGTGTACGTCGCCGTCTGGGAGGGCGCGCTGAAGAACTACGGGCCGAACCTCGGCTACGACTACGGCGGGCGGCTCGTGGCGGCGTGGCTGGAACGTTAGACCGGGGGGCCCCGACATGGCCCCCCCGACCCCCCCGTTTGGGTCTCGATCGAGCCTGAGGCTCGATCGTGCCGGCCACTGATGCTGCGGCGCTATCTCGCGAAGCGGCTGCTGGTCGCGATCCCGTCGCTGCTGATCGCGTCACTCATCGTCTTCACGTTGCCGCGGCTCATCCCGGGCGACGTCGTCCAGCTCATGCTCGAGGAGAAGGCGTACGCGAAGGACATCGAGGAGCTCCGCGCCAAGCTGGGGCTCAATCGGCCGCTCTACGTGCAGTACTTCGAGTGGCTCGGCCAGGTCGTGCGCGGCGACCTCGGTGAGTCCCTCTGGACCAAGCGCCCGGTTCTCGAGGAGCTCGGCCGGCGGCTTCCCATCACGCTCGAGCTGGCGCTGTACGCGCTGGCCTTCGCGCTGCTCATCGCCATCCCGGTCGGCGTGCTCGCGGCCGCGCGCCAGGACAGCATCGCCGATCTGATCATGCGCAGCGCGGCCATCCTCGGCCTCTCGGTCCCGGGGTTTTGGCTCGCGACGCTCCTGATCGTGCTGCCCGCGATCTGGTGGGGTTGGCGCCCCGTGACCGGCTTCGTCGAGCTGTCGCAGGACCCCATCGCTCACATGCGGCAGATGCTCCTGCCCGCGCTCATCCTCGGTATCGCCGCCGCGGCGGCGCTGATGCGGCTCACCCGCGGCATGCTCCTGGAGGTGCTCCGGCAGGACTACGTGCGCACCGCCTGGGCCAAGGGGCTCGGCGAAGGCGCCGTGATCATGAAGCACAGCCTGCGCAACGGCATCATCCCCGTCGTGACGCTGCTCGGCACGCAGCTGCCGCAGATCATCGGCGGCACCGTCATCATCGAGACGATATTCGGGCTGCCGGGAATGAGCCGTTTCCTCTTCGACGCGATCAACCAGCGCGACTACCCGGTGATCCAGGGCGTGAACCTCGTCGTCGTCTCCACGGTCGTGCTCATCAACCTCGCCGTCGACGCGCTCTATGCCGTCCTCGATCCCCGAATCCGTTACTGATCGGGCGACCACCGTGGGCGAGACGCCGGCACGCTGGAACGGTGCCGCGCGGAGCCTCGTGTCGCTCGGCCGCTTCGTCCGCCGCAAGCCGCTCGGCGCCCTCGGCGGCGTCATCGTCGTCGCGATGCTCGTCATGGCCGTCTTCGCGGAGCGCATCGCGCCGTACGCCTACGATGAAACGGTGGCCGGGGCGCGGATGAAGCCCCCGGGTACCACGCACTGGCTCGGCACGGACAACCTCTCGCGCGACATGTGGAGCCGGATCGTCTACGGGGCGCGCGTGTCCATCACCGTCGGGTTCGCGACGATCGCCATCGCGACGCTGCTCGCGACGGCCATCGGCGTGACGAGCGCCTACTTCGGCGGCGTCTGGGACCTCAGCGTCCAGCGTGTCGTGGACGCGTGGCTGTCGTTCCCGTACCTCGTCATCATCCTCTCGGTGATGTCGGTGCTCGGTCCCGGCCTGCTCAACGTGGTGCTGTCGTTGTCGATCATCCTCGCCGCGACGAACTCGCGCGTGATCCGCGGCGCGGCGCTCGCGGTGCAGGAGAACGCCTACGTCGAGGCGGCGCGCGCGATCGGCTGCGGCCACACGCGTATCATCCTGCGCCACCTGCTGCCGAACGTGACCGCGACGATCATCATCGTGGCGACGATCGGCCTCGGGGCCGTGATCCTGGCCGAGTCGGCGCTGTCGTTCCTGGGCTTCGGAGTGCCGCCGCCGTACCCGTCGTGGGGTGCGATGCTCTCGGGCTCGGGCCGCACGTATATGTTCCGCGCGCCGTGGATGGCGGTCTGGCCGGGCGTCGCGATCTCGCTCGCCGTCTTCGGCTTCAACATGCTCGGCGACGCTCTTCGCGATGTGCTCGATCCCCGCCTGAGAGGCGGTCGCTGAGGACGCTCGTGAAGCGGCGCACGTCGTGCGCACGTCGTGCGCACGACGTGCTTGACCGCGGGCGATCGGGGGCGTACAGAGAGGAGTACGGTGGGGTTGACGCTCCGCCGTAGTGGGTCACTCCAATCCGAGGAGGTGTGGATGGAGACCGCGCCGCCGGACCTGTTCGCCGCGCCGAGCGAGGTCTGCTAGCGGCCCTGCCCGGCGCCCAGTCGCAGCACCTGAGTGTTCCGGCGCATGCCGGGACGCGCGGCCGAAGTGCCGCGCATACCACGTCAAGGGACCGCCGTGGGCGGCCTCGTCCGCCCACGGCCCCCGGAACCTCGTGAGCACGGACCTCTGCCTCGTCACCTCCGGATTCGACCCGCGGGTTCTCGTCACCCGCGTGCCGCCGGCGTGCCGCCGCCCGATCGATCCGGCGCCGATGCCGGTCCGGGACGGCGCCGACGTCGTCCTCGAATCGCCCGCCTGGATCCCGCGCGGCGACGCGGTGCACTTCGTGCCCTCGTTCAGCGCGCTCGCGGATGTCGGCGCCGGCTTCCGCCTCGAGCTGTCCGTGCGCGACGGTGACGCCTGGTCTCCGTGGGTGGCCGCGGCGACGATCGGCCCCGGTGTATTCGGGCCGCTGCCGTCAGGGACGGACCGCCTCTCTTGCGACATCGACGTATTCGCGGCGCCCGTGCCCGTGCACGCCGTGCGGCTGCGCGTGCGCCTCGCCGCCGCGACGGCCCCGCACGTGCTCGCGGCGCCGTGGCTCCTCGCGCTCTCCGTGTGGGACCGGGCTCCGGCGCCCGCCGTCGGGACGTCGGCGTGCGGCCCGGTCAACCTCGCCGTGCCGGCCGTGAGCCAGATGGATGCGCCCGTCTCCATCGCGCGGCGCATCTGCTCGGCGACGAGCGTTGCCATGGTGCTCCGCTACTGGGGCGGAGTCGCCGATCCGCTCGGCGTCGCCGCCGACGTCTTCGACGCGGCGCTCGACCGCTACGGCGTTTGGCCCGCGGCGATCCGCGCGGCGGCGCGACGCGGCGTGCTCGGATACCTCCTGGCATTCCCGGACTGGGCGTCCGCGCGGTGGTGCCTCGAGCGCGGTATGCCCGTCGTTGCCTCCATCCAGTACGGGCCCGGGGAGCTCGCGGGCGCGCCGATGGAAGAGACCGACGGGCACCTGGTGGTGCTCACCGGGTGCGAGGGGGACGACGTCCTCGTGAACGACCCGGCGGCGCCGAGCCCCGAGACCGTGCCGCGCCGCTATGGCGTCGAGGCGATGGAGCGCGTGTGGCTGGCTCGCTCGGCCGTCGGGTACGTGCTCTTCAGGCCCGCGTGATTCGGTTTCTTTTGACCCGGAGCCCCGGTACAATCGCCCGCGATGCGCTGGAGGAGCTTTCTCATCACGACGGTCGCGGCCGTGGCGCTCGCGGGATGCGCGACCGACGACCGCGACTGGATGAAGCTCAACGAGAAGTACACGACCGAGGACTTCCGGCGCGACCTCAAGACCTGCACGAAGAACGACAAGGTGGACGACGCGTGCATGCAGCGCCTCGGCTGGGTGTCGGTCTCGAAGGGCCGCGACGAGAAGCCGCCAGACCCGTACGGGCCGGCGCAGCAGGGCCGGCCGAAGGTCCGTTGACCCCCGCGCGATCCAGCGCCGTCCTCCTCGCCGGCGTCGTCCCGCGCCCCGCCTGACCGGAGGACGAGCCATGCGATTCGGACTGTTCACGAGTCTGATCAACGCCACCTGGGACGCGGTGCTCGGCCTCTGGCGCCACGCCGAGGCGACCGGCTGGGACGCGGCGTGCGTCACCGACCATTTCATGCCGAACACCCGCGAAAGGGTCGGCGATTCGCTCGAGTGCTGGTCGACGCTCTCGGCCCTCTCGGCGCTCGTGCCGCGCATGCGGGTGGGGACGATCGTGCTGGGGAACACGTACCGCCATCCGGCGGTGCTCGCGAAGATGGCGGCGACGACCGACATCGTCTCCGGCGGCCGGCTCGTCCTCGGGCTCGGGGCGGCGTGGCAGCAGAACGAGCACGAGGCGTACGGGATTCCGTTCTACACGGTCGGGGAGCGCCTGGCGCGCCTGGACGAGGCATGCCAGGTCCTCAAGGCGCTCTGGACGCAGCCGAAGTCGACGTTCGCGGGACGCTTCTACACCCTCGAGGACGCGCCGTGCTCGCCCAAGCCCGTGCAACGGCCGCACCCCGAGCTGATGATCGGCGGGGGCGGCGAGAAGGTGACGCTCCGGCTCGCAGCGCGGCACGCGGACCACTGGAACACGTGGGGCGGGCCGGAGACGCTCGCGCGCAAGCGCACGATCCTCGACGAGCACTGTGCGCGGGAAGGGCGGGATCCCAAGACGCTGACGCGCTCGGCCAACATGGCGGCGCTCGTGACCGAGGATCGCGCGCAGGTCGAGCAGCTGGAGGCGGGGCTCGTCAAGCGCCTCGGGATGGACTCGGACCGTGCGCGCGACACGGTGCTGGCGGGCCCGGTCGGAGCGATCCACGACAAGCTGGGCCGGCTGCGCGAGGCCGGCGTCGACATGCTCTGGGTGCCGACCTTCTTCCTGCCGCCGGGCCCCGCCGGCTGGAAGCAGCTCGACCGGTTCAGGGACGAGGTGGTACCCGCCTTCAGCGACCGCCGCTGAGCGGGCCGTGTCGCACACGTTCGCGACGCGATACCGCGAGCGGGGGACGCGCTTCCGGGTCTATCCGCAGTCGCCCGGATTGCACGGCCTCGCGCGTCCCGAGATCGTCTACGTCGACGCCGAGCCGGGAACGCTCCGCGAGGGGCCCCAGGATGATCGGCTGTACGTCGTCGACGCGGTCGACAAGACGGCGTACTACGAGGCCGCGACCCCGTCGGAGAAGCGTCCGCCGTACCTCGGCCCGCGTTACCCGCCGCCCTCGCCGGGTCCGGACGGACACTACGATCGCGTGGGCCCGCGCGACCGGGCCTTCGCGTCGACCGCCGTCTTCGCGTCGGCCGCCGTCTTCGCGTCGGGGCGCCTCGTGCTCGATCTCTGGGAGGAGTACCTCGGCCGGCAGCTGGCGTGGTTCTTCCGCCGCGACTACGCCCGCCTCGAGATCATTCCGATCGTGGATACGCAGAACGCGTACTCCCGGTACGGCTACCTCGAGTTCGGCTTCGCCGACGCCCGGAGCCGCGCCCCGTACCATCTGATCTTCGACGCCGTCGCCCACGAGACGGGACACGCCGTGATCCACTCGCTCGTCGGCTGGCCGGGTGAGCGGCGGACGCTGGTCTACCGGGCCTTCGACGAGGCGTTCGCCGACCTGCTCGCGATCGTGTCGCCGCTGAACTTCGACGCCGTCGTCGATCGCCTGCTGGCGACGACGAAGGGGCGGCTGTTCTCGAAGAACCTGATCTCGCGAATCGGCGAGGTCCCCAAGCGGGCGGATCCGCGTGGCGCGATCCGCAACACCTACAACCGCGCCACGCTGTCGAAGGTGCGCCTCACCGGGGACGTGGTCGGCGACAAGTACCGGCTCACGGCGCCGCTCGCCGGTGGCGCCTTCGACCTGTTCGTCGAGATGTACGAGGCGCTGCTCGTCGAGCGCGGCGCGATTGGCTCCGTCCTGGCCGCCGGCTCGAAGGCATTCCGCCGCCG
>WNGG01000976.1_pt1 | contig 31881 bp, 36 predicted proteins | sample 5400661 | NCBI WGS metagenome assembly WNGG01 (sample SAMN13153372, study PRJNA577476) | soil metagenome | isolation source: 100 cm soil or saprolite under Garry oak tree replicate 1 | place: USA:California | collected 2016-06-15
TCAAAAAAATTTGCAGCAAAGAAAATTCCGTTGGTAGGAGACGATTTGCTGAGTCAGCTAGGAGGAACTGCATTGCATAAGGGAATCATAGATTTTCTAGTAGAACGGGGTGCATTGGTGAGAAAGAGTTACCAGCTTGACGTGAGTGGTAATACGGACACTCAAAACACGATGGTTGAGAGAATTAAAATGGCCAAGCGGAAAATCAAAACTAAAAGTATAGCTATCGAAGCACCGTATGATTTTGAATCTGTGGCGGGCACTACAGAGTATGCTGACTTTCTCCGGGATTCGCGAAACAGTTACTACTGGGTTTCCAGCGAAGGATTTCTGGGAAGTAGTATCGAAATCGATATGATGTTGCAAACAAGTGATGGAGCAAATGCTGGAAATGTTCTATTGGACTTGGTGAGAGCAGTATACGCGCACCAGATCACCAATGTAAAAAGCGGCCGGGAGCTCATTTGTGGATACGCCTTCAAAGACCCACCTGTGAACGGCAAAATTCGAGACGCTTACAGAAATTTCATTGCGGCCTTTGCTTAGTGTGCCAGTAGGTGTTATGAAATCTTATACGAACGGTGGCTGGTTCTTTGCGAATCCTCCCGGGATAGGTGAGGTTGGAGTATTCTCAACCTTTTAAACAGTTTCCTCCTGCCCAAATCTAAAGTAAGAAAATCAACATAATGCTACATAATACTACTAGAATCTTGCTTACACAACGTCTAACGGTGTTTATTGCTACGAATACAACTCGACAATGTATTAATTACCTTTCAAAAAACATTAGCACATGGGAAAGATCTTCGCAGACGTGACCGAGACAGAAATAACTAGGACAATCTCAACGATGTTTAATGAAACGATGAATGAATATGCAAATTGTGATGTAATAATCATCGGGGCTGGACCATCCGGTTTGACGGCGAGCAAAGAGCTTGGAAGGATGGGTGCCCGAACGCTTGTCATAGAGCAAAATAACTACCTAGGCGGCGGATACTGGGTCGGCGGATATATGATGAACCCAGTAACGGTTAGGGCTCCGGCACAAAAGATGTGGGATGAACTAGGAGTCCCGTATCGCAGAATTAATGATGGACTATATGCTACTTGGGGGCCGCATGCGTGTTCGAAGCTAGTAGCTGCCGCATGTGATGCTGGGGTGCGATTCTTGCAGCTAACGAAGTTCGACGACCTTGTAATGAAGAACAAGCGAGTGAGTGGCGTGGTTGTTAACTGGATGCCGGTTTCCGCTTTACCCCGGAATATTACGTGTGTCGATCCGATAGGGCTAGAATGCAAGATCGTTATCGATGCATCCGGTCATGACTCGGTAGCTGTAAAGCGCTGGATGGACCGTGGTTATGTAAAGTGGAGGGGAATGGATCCGATGTGGGTTGAAGGAAGCGAGGACGCAGTGGTCAACTACACAGACGAAGTTTTTCCAGGCTTAATCGCTACCGGAATGTCCGTCACAGAGACACATGGCCTACCACGGATGGGCCCGACATTTGGTTCGATGCTATTGTCAGGCAAAAGAGCAGCAGAAGTTGCCATGGGCAAGCTGAAAGAAATGCCAGATTCACCCAGGCTAAAGGTGAAGTAGGACAGCCATCATGGATAAGGCCGATTGTAACTGCAACTTTAATTAAGTCTCTTGATGTTTCGGTATATCCATCTATATCGTGACCCCTCGACAACAAAACTGGATCTTTCCGAGGTATCCGAGGAGCTAACCACCTTTTTCCCGACCTGTGAGTTTGATGTAAGAGCTCCTTTCGTGCAGAGAAGCTGTGAAAACGGTCAGCCTTTGGATATGATTGCGGAAATGTTGGTCTCAGCAAGGATATCGGAAATAAAATCCCCTTATTACGATCAAGCGAAGCGAAGAGCGAAGCCTACCATTGAAGAGACAATATATGAAAAGCGTCTCATCTTAAGTGCCTCGTTAAGGCCACGCCCCTTTGTGCTTTATGACGGCTTTATTTTACAAAGACTCTATGGGGCATCAATGCCTTCTGAAGAGACTTCTGGGGAGCATATTCACATCATATTCGACCCACGTCTAGCGTGTACATTCAGTGAAGAGGATTGGCGATATCATGCGCGTGCCATCATTTGTGGAACTCCCTCGATAATCTCAACTACTGGAATAGTCGAAGGTCCCGCTAAGAACAAGGAATTCTATTTGCCAGAGACTCAGTTTGAGTTGATGCAACCACATAAACAAGGATCGGAAAGACGTCAATCTGCGAGTGAATTTTTAGGATATGACGATTCAAGAATAAATTCAATTGCTATCGGGTATATTCTTCAAGCGCTTTTTTACTTTATTACCGAGGGCTATCCATTTTGCCACAACGAAAGTTGCAGGCTGTATAATGCGCATTGGCAGAGTGATTTGCTGCAAACTCAGATAAAGATTAAAAAATTATGCAAAAGACATCTCGGTATGCTGTTACGCTATCAAAGTCTTTTTTCAAATTAAGACTGGTGAGTGATTATCCGACTGAAAAAACATTGCGCGTGAATAACTTTAAATAGTGCTGGTCGTGCTAGACTTTAAAATTAGAATAGAAATTTTTGGGCATAAGTTTAGAAAAGCAGCAATTCCGAACAAATTATTAAATGGTCTTCATATTTTTACTATGTAATAATATATGTCTAGGACGGATCGGAGAGATGATTCCGTTAATTCAGGCAAAGTAAGCCTTTATGATGTAATCATCATCGGGTCCGGCCCGGCAGGCTACACGGCCGGTATTTACACCTCGCGTGCTAGACTAAAAACCCTTCTCGTAACTGGTACCTTGCCTGGCGGGCAGCTGATGACCACTAGCGAAGTAGAAAACTATCCAGGTTTCCCAAACGGAATATTTGGACCAGAGCTAATGATGAACATGCGGCAACAGGCAGAAAGATTTGGAACCCTTGCGATCGATGACGAGGTTATTCAAGTGGACTTCAAGCAGAGACCATTCAAGATTACGACCAGTGGTGAGATATTCGAATCGGAAGCAGTCTTAATATGTACTGGAGCGTCGCCGCGTAAGCTAGGAATTAAGGGAGAACAGATGTTTGCAGGCAGAGGGGTGTCATATTGCGCAACTTGTGACGGTCCTTTTTTCAAAGGTGAGGATATAGTCGTAGTAGGGGGGGGAGATACAGCCTTGGAAGAAGCAACATTCCTTACAAAATTTGGAAAGTCCGTTAAAATAGTCCATAGGCGTGATTCGTTACGGGCTAGCAAGATTCTTCAAGATAAGGCATTTGAAAATCCAAAAATCGAATTTCTCTGGAATAGTGTGGTGTCTGATATCATTGGCGATAAGAAGATTGCATCAATAGTTGTCAGTGACGTGTATAACGGGAAGGAACAGAAAATTCAAGCTGGTGGGTTGTTTGTTGCGATAGGCCACGATCCAAACACCAGTATATTTAGGGGACAATTAGAATTGGATGACAAAGGCTATATTGCTTTGAAAAATAATTCGTTCACTAACATAGAAGGAGTTTTTGCTGCTGGGGATGTCCACGATTACAGATACAGACAAGCAATTACCGCCGGCGGTTTTGGTTGTATGGCTGCTTTGGATGTGGAAAAATGGTTGACTGAGAGAAAACACCGTGCAAACACAGAGCCCTCAGAAGTAGCTTTTACACAAATGCGTAGGCAGGCTTTGAAAGATTCTTAGCATTCTTAAGGATATTGTAGTATTCCGTATCGGTGAACACGCCTTGTTGGTCGTATAAACTCTTGAATTTTGTACCATCGTCTGCAAATATACCCACAAGATTGCCGCTCTCCAATTTTTCAGCAGTCTTCAGCATTGAAGCCATAACAGAGCCTGAGGAAGGACCCACCAACATATTCTCTTTTACCGCGAGTTCTTTCACCATTAGAAATGACTCTTCATTTGTAGCGGTTAGCCATTCATCAACAATCTTTTCCCGTCGCAGGAACAATTCTGGCATTGAAGATTCTTCAAAATTTCTCAATCCTTGCAGTAAGTGATTCTTTTGAGCTTGAATCGCGATAATTCTAATATTTTTGTTCTTCTCCTTCAGGAAAGTTGCGGTACCTGTTATGGTGCCTCCTGTGCCACAACCGGTAAGGAAGTGCGTCACGTCACCATTGGTTTGTTTCCATATTTCTGGCCCGGTGCTTTCATAATGGGCAAAATAGTTCGCATCATTTTCGTATTGATTGGGCATATAATAGATATCAGGTCTTGATTTCGAAATCGCTTGAGCCAGTGAGATACTTTGATCAGTACCAGCACCCACCCTTGGGCAAAGATCATCTGAGGTCTCATGTACTGTAGCTCCCAATCTCTTCAGAATTTTCTTTGTCTCATCGCTTACTTTGTCTGGTATAACAATTTCAACTCTATATCCTAGTGCTTGGGAAATGCCCGTTAAAGCGATACCGGTATTTCCAGATGTAGGCTCGATAATAATGCTTTTGTCTTTCTTCAACAGCCCCTTCCTCTCAGCCTCCTTTACCATCCAGTATGCTGCCCTGTCTTTGACAGAGCCAAAAGGGTTGAACCATTCTAGCTTGGCAAAAAGCTTTACGCTGCTTGTGGAAAACGAATTCAGCTCTACGAGCGGGGTGTTACCTATTTGTCTCACTATATCTGGCCGAACAACTGTAGTCATGTTCATTTAGCCTTTTTGATTAGGAACTCAAGATCCTTGTTGTCTTTGTTAATTGAGAGAAGCTCATGTCCGTTTCTTTTTACCCACATCGATATATCTTCTTCAGAATCCGGATCGTCAGCAACTATCTTTATCATGTCGCCCATGGCAAGTCGTTCCATTTCGATCTTGGTACGAAATACCGGCTCGGGACAATAAAGTCCTCTGACGTCAATGGTTTTGGTCGGAGATTTCGTGTTACTGGTACTCATATGGATAAACAAGTTTATTATGTGCTCGATATATTAACTGTTTAGTAGTAACGTTCATTAAGATTACAATAGCACTATCAAGTAGTCACCTGAAGAGGTCTTTCCCTCTGCATCGAAGCAGCTGCGATGAAGAAGAGTTTTCAACCATTTGATACCCATACCCTCTTATTATTACAACGGGAATGCGTTCACTTTTACCCATTTGTAATTCTGCAGCAGAAGCAATCTCATCGACAACTGCGATTTCGGTAACTTTCAACTTCTTTCCGTACATATCGAGCGTCCCTATGTAACTTTTTATTGGTTGGATTCCGGCAATGCCTATAGCCACATTGATTTGTCCTTCCCTAAACGGTCTTCCGAAGGTGTCAGTTATAACTACAGCAACATTCATACCTGTTTTTCTTTTAAATGAATGCCTCAGCCTGCGGGCAGATAAATCCGGATCCTGTGGCAATAAGGCTGCGTAATCATTGCTGTTTTCCACATTGCTTTGGTCTACCCCTGCGTTTGCACAAATGAGCCCCCGCTTTGTTTCTACAATTAGGATGCCTCGAGCCAATCTCAAAATCTCTACTGACTCATTCAAGATTAATTCGATTAATCGAGGGTCCTTATCGTTTAGTTTTGCAATTTCTAGCGACTTTTCTGAAGGGTTGACTAATTTTAAATTAACCAATCTTCCCTCGGCTTTGGAAACTATTTTCTGCGCAACAACGACTATATCGCCTTCTGAAAGAAATTCTTTGGTGTTGTTCATTGCTTCTAGAATTATTAGATCAAGCTTATCTCCAGCCTTTATATCCGAGAGCACAGGAATAGGTATTATTTCAATCCTAGATTTCAATATATGGCGTAATAATGGGATATGAGATATAATTACTCCTGACGGATGTTGGCCAGTACTGCTTTGCCGAACTTTTTCTCCAGTAGTTTCAATAATAGAGACAAATCACGTATCTCTATTACCGCATCGGCTTTTTCCTTAACCTTATCTACAGGACAGAATCCTACAGTGAATCCTGCAATAGCTAACAATTTAAGATCGTTTGCTCCGTCAATCACTGCTACTGTATCTTCGCGTCTTATCCCCCATTCATTTACAGTCCGGTTGACTGCTGCCGCTTTGTCTGAGGTAACCCTGATGTCCACATCGAGAAGTTTGCCATTCCTGAAGATTAATTCATTGGAAAATATTTTATCAAGTCCAAGTTCACCTTTCAATCTATCGGTTATGAGAGTAAATCCGCCAGAAACAGCGATCATTTTCCAACCTGCTCTTTTCAAGGCAGAACAAAGTTCCATGGCGCCGGGCATAATCTGAAGATTCTCCCCGATTCTTTGTGCATTCTCCAAGCTTATGCCGCGAAGAGCCGCGACTCGTCGGCTAAGCCCTTCTTCCCAGTTTATCTCTCCTCGAATTCCTTGTTTGGTTATATCCCATATCTCCTTCTCCTTTTCTGGTCCTATCAACTGTGCTAGCATAGGAAGGTACTCTGCGTTGAGGAGGACGCCTTCTACGTCAAAGATAATTAGCATAATAGCGCGCGCTCTTACCCAGACGAAGTTCCCGCACAGTATATTAAGCTTGTCGAAATTTCTGTAACACAAATTCCATTTGAGAATTTAGATTTAATATAACTCTAGAAGAGATACCCATAACTGCTATAGCAGTATGATTCCAGCAATAGGGGATGGGAAGGAGAGGTTGTCTCGAAAACGGCTCCAGAATACCACGCTTTTTAGAAACAGTCTGCGCGGAGCGCAATGAACTAATGTGGTTAGATTGGTAAAAAAGTCACATACAAATTGCGAGACGTAGATTTGAGGAAGTTCATGTACTAAAATCGTTAGGAAAAGGATCTTATAGCTGTTTTGTGTTGTTGTCTAATAAATGAGTGACAGCACAGGTGTCAAGTACTTGGTTCCTGTTAAGCAGGTCGACAAATCGATAAAATTGACCGAGGAAGCAAAGGCAGAGCTACGAGGAATTGGAATGATGGATGAGAAAGGTAAACTAAAGTTAAAGGGCGTGAGTCCCAAGATGCTCAAAAGGATGAAGCTAGAGGCAGTAGATTGTCCTGTCTTGAAAGCCGAGGTGGGGTTTGTTCAATGTTATGTTTGCAAGAATTTTCATAGCAGGATATCAGGCCAGGTGTATTGTAAAGGAGAGCCATTTTGAAACATGGGTTCCAGCAAAACTTCATAAATCTAATCAGCCTGCTTTTCTTCGTTGGCTTCAGTAGCACGCATTGGCATCACCGTAAAAAAAAATGAGAATCTTAGTGATTGGTATACTCAGGTAATCTGGAAGGCAGGATTGGCGGATTACGCTCCTGTTAAAGGCTTCATCGTATTAAAGCCATACGGATATGCTATATGGGAATTAATTAAGGACATTCTAGATACTAAATTCAAAGAGACCGGGCATCAAAACGGTTTTTTACCGCTTTTGATACCCGAAGCTCTCCTATCTAAAGAAAAAAATCACTTTACCGGATTTACACCGGAGGTATTTTGGGTTACAAGAGCTGGTGACAATGATCTATCTGAAAAACTCGCCTTACGACCTACGTCGGAGACGATTGCCTACTCTTCCTTCTCTAGATGGATCGCCAGCTACAGAGATCTACCAATCAAAATCAACTTTTGGAATACTGCATTACGTGCGGAGATAAAAGCGACAAAACCGTTTATTAGAAATTCAGAATTTCTCTGGCAGGAAGGACATACCGTACACGCTGTTGAACAAGAAGCGAAGGAGGAAGTCATGTTGATTTTAGAGATCTATCAGCGATTGATCGAAGATCATTTGGCTATACCTACAATAGCAGGGCTGAAAAGCGAGAAGGAAAAATTTGTTGGTGCAGAATATACTACTACTCTGGAGGGAATGATGACTGATGGCAGGGCACTACAAATGGCTACTTCTCACCATCTGGGACAGAACTTTTCGAAGCCTTTCGAAATAAAATACCTTGGCCGAGATAATGAGCAACACTATGCTTGGCAGACTTCATGGGGTATTTCATGGCGTCTCATAGGGGCACTGGTGATGATGCACGGAGACGACAAAGGACTTTTGCTCCCACCTTACATTGCTCCTATACAGATCGTTATTGTCCCGATATTTAGAGACAAAGAGGCTAAGGTCATCAAGCCAAAAGCACAGGAAATCGCCGATGTGTTGAGAAAATCCGGGTTAAGGGTCTTAGTAGATGAGCGCGACGAATATACTTCGGGATGGAAGTTCAATGAGTGGGAGGTTAAAGGAGTTCCCCTTAGAATTAATTTAGGACCACGGGATATCAAGAGTGCACAATTGGAACTCGTTAGAAGAGATACCATGCAGAAAACAACAGTGAACTGTTCAACATTGGTAGACTCAGTACTTTCGATTTTAAATGAAATCCAAACCAATCTCCTATTTCGAACTAAGGAAATCCTTAGACAACAATTGTCAAAAACGAGCTCGTACGATACTTTCAAATCAATTCTTGATAGCGGAGGTGGTTTCATTTATACAGGGTGGTGTGGAGACGAAAGTTGTGAGACAAAAGTAAAGGAGGAGACTGGAGCGGACCTGCGAGTCATTCCTTTTGAGGGACAAGAGCAAGTAGATTTGCTACCGAATTGTGTCTATTGCGGAAGATCTGCAAACAAGATTGCGATTTTCGCGCGTGCTTACTAGCCCATGATAATTGGGGCCTTGCGAATAATGAGATGAGCTCGGATTTGCATTAGCATCATAGAGTACGTGACATTCCGTACGTTTTATGTAATCTGTGATTTTTGTGTTCTAAAAATTACGTCGTGCTGATTTTAGTCTTGCGAGTTTGGATAACTGATCGGCTACCTTGCGCCGATGTTTTTTGAACCGGCTACCTCGTGTTTTTGTCTTCCGATATATCCTATGGCTCCTAGATTCTTGTCTTTGAAACACAAATAATCTCGATAGACCCTCTTACTCTTCCTTCCTTCTCCCTTAGTAGTACCATAGCGAGCTCAATCGGCAAAACGCCGTCAAATATCACAGATAGGATTTGCTGGTCAGACAGAAATTGGCAACATAATGGCCGGCTCCAATGCGGTCTTTCAAAACAGAAGATTGGATGACCGTCTTTGGCAACTAAGCCGTGATATTCGACCCAGGTTTATCTCACATCAGGCTATCGATATATAACGGAGATGTCGTCATTGCTTCAAATTCCACGATGGTGATGAGTATAGTATTATTGGATGGGCAGAAAACCGGAGAATAATGATACTTTGTTATTGAGATCAATACTGTTTAGTTCTCCCATCACACCGAAAGTAATAGTTCTTGTTGTATGACTTAATTGATTCCAACAACTTTATAACCTATTTCCTCGATCGATATAGCATGCAATCACGGTTCCTGGTTTATGGCATGTACCTTGCGGCCAAACTCTGGATATATAGGGTAATAAAAGAAAGGAAGAAAAAAACAGAGCAGATTTCAATCTGATACAATTTTTTAAAAAGGTGGCAGTAGTAGATCGACCATTTTAATTAAGACCGTTAAAAAAACGATATTTTCTTACTAACAAATAACGAGGCGAAAAGGTTCACAATCATGGATATACTTGAGATCTTAAAAGAAGCATGCAAACAAGTATACGACCAAACAAGGGGTCTAGTCGGAACCCGACAGGGCAATGAGAAATTGGGAAGAGGTGCTGGAGGAGATATCAGCAGAAGAATTGATGTCGTTGCTGAAGAAGCAGTGATGGAGATTTTCAAGAAACACAAGTTTAAGCCTACAATCATCGCAGAGGAATCAGGTACAATAGAAGGCGAGGATGATGGTTTCTTGATTATAGATGCTATTGACGGAACCACCAATACAACCCGTGCAATACCGTTCTATTGTTGTTCTCTAGCTTATGCAACAAACGTTAAACTCAGTTCGGTAGTAGTAGCTGCTATAATCGACTTGTCACGAGGTGATCTTTATCACGCATCGGACCAGAGGGGTGCGTTTATGAACAAGACTCAGATGCAAGTAAGTAAGTCATTCGAATTTGCTGGCAGCAACAATCTGGATGACATTCTGGTAGGTCTGAATTTATCGGGTGCCTCCTCGGGGAATATGATGGGCCTGCTCAGAGTTATTTCGAATGCAAATCATATCAGACATTTTGGAGCAAATGCCTTGGAACTGTGCTATCTTGCTAGGGGATTGATAGATGCTTATATTGATATCCGCGGAAAAATTCGCACAACAGATCTTGCAGCGGCTTACCTTATCGTAAAGGAAGCAGGAGGGAAGTTGTACTCTACTGATGGCTTGAAGCTTGATTCCGTACTAGATAACAAAGCAAGAATATCATTCGTAGCAGTAAGCAATGACGAGATATTTTCGCGTCTAGCTGCTTATATGCAAATCCGCAGCTGATTAAAATTTTCAGCCACTAAGAAAAAGCGCCCGGGCCGGGATTCGAACCCGGGTCGAAGGAGTGACAGTCCCCCATACTGGACCGGATTTTATGACTGCCGATGATCAGCAATCTCTATACTACCCGGGCGCACAATGCAAACTTTTAAGCAAGCAATTAAAATGTTTTGCTTCGCCAGTCGTATCCAGGTTCTTAGGATAATAATAAATTATACGATGTCTGAGCCTAAGAGTAAACTGGGCCCGTAGCTCAGCCAGGTAGAGTACCGGACTTTTAACCTAGGGAAGAAATCCGGCTGTCTCGGGTTCGAATCCCGACGGGCCCGCAATGTTTTTTATTCGAATCCACAAGCCTTAATAGCAGACTGTACTCGTGAAGCAAAATATCTGTAATAGCATACAGATTGACAAAGATTGTAATGTTTCTCCCCTGATGGGTGAATTCTGGTTTTGTCGCAAAATCGGTGAGGAAGAATTACTAAACGATTTCCGGGAGCCATTTGTGTATTTTGCAAATCCTAACCCGGTTGGTCCTGGTCCTGTATCTCCATTATCGCCTTCAGGTCCTTGTGGTCCTAGTACTCCTTGTGAGCCTTGAACACCTTGCGGGCCATCTGAGGTCCAGGATGTTCTATTTTGTTTTTTGTGATCTTCACAGAAATCATTATGGTATCTTTAGTATACATTTAATACCAATATTTATTTAAGTATGTTAGTATATGTGTGTATATTAGGTATGATAGTATAGTGTATATATTAGGTATATTTGAAGATTACGTCTTCGTCCAATATGCACGAATCTTTCAATTTCGAATTCTGAAAAGAACGACATGTCTAATATTTGGACGAACAAAGCAAAGGGTCCGATAGATTGCAAGTCAAGAAAACCAATATCTTGTCTATGAGCGGTTACGTTCATCAGCTGATTTAAATCCTTTGACCAACAAGTGTCTTTGATTAGGCAAAATCGGTTTTAGAATTCTCGGCCATAGGACTATTCGCCTGCCTTTCTTTAACAGAGACAAAAAGATCCTACACGTACCACTTGTCAAGAATTTGTCAAACGTGATACACGGGATTCCTCTGAGGAGATATCCAAAGTCGCAATGAGAATCTCATGCTTCTTTAGATTTGTTTTTGTGTTCTTCAATGAGAAGTTTAACAATCGCTTCGAAAGTCCTCTCCTTTCCGTCTTTTACTGTATACTCTGCACCTATCTTTAGAAGTGCCCTTTTGGTGTTCTCTGTGATCTTCATAGTTGAAGTCATCGTGGTCTCTTCAATATACTTGTAATACCGGGCTTCATATAGCTTTATTGGCAAACCATTGTGCCTCGGGTATACTAGTATAATTTCCAAAGAATTGGAAGGTATTTCTTAATTCTCGGATTCCTTATCGATTGCAATTTTATCATGGCTAAGATCCACGATCTAGGAATAGGTGGAGATTCTAAGCTCCAGTTGGGAAATTCTCCGCTGTTATACCACAATGCACCCAATAGGGGCGTTTTACAACCCTATCCTCCTAATTTACCACTGCACGTCTTGACAGTGAAAAGACGAGCGGGTAAACACAAGCAAGTAGCAATAATGAATACCCTTTTATTTCCTACACGCACATATTTTTGGCTATTTGAGGCTGGCGGCTTTAATCGCATTTATTACTGTAATATGGCTAATGGTATTAGCAGTCGCAGCATTTCTCGTAACTATTGTACCCTCAGTACAATTCTTGTTTAAAGGGGGAGAGAGATCTGATAAGTTAATTATGTCATCAATACAGGCACTGATAGCGATGGGAGTGGTGCTAATATTCATAATGGGTCTAAGCAGGCTTAAAGGATTCTACGCAGCAAGAAAGTTACACTTGTAGAGCCGCATGATTCGTCGTTAACATCGACGAGCCAATTTTTAAGACTGTATATGATATCTCTCTCGCTTGCTAGATTGTAACTCAGCGAATTACGTTTTACTGTCATCCCTAAGGGTTTCGATTTCTTAATATCAAGACAGCAAGAACTAACAAAAAGAGAAAAGCCCTGCGGGCGAGTGAGCCCTACATTTAATATTGCCCGATTCGTTTTTGTCAATATCCATTGACCACCACCCAAATGGGGATGATCGACGTCAGCATGAAGCCAGATACGTTGCGTGTAGCTATTGCCCAAGCTATCGTAACTATGAGTAAACAAACCATTCGCTTGGTTAAAGACGGAAAAACACCGAAGGGTAACATCGTCGATGCGGCTACTGTGTCGGCAACGATGGCTGCGAAGCGGACCTCAGATTTGATACCGTATTGTCATCCAATTCCGATTGATGACGTAAAAGTAAGCGTAACAATAGGAAAGGAATCTGTCAAAATTATAACACAAGTAAAGAGCATATGGAAAACTGGCGTCGAAATGGAATCCCTGACCTCTGCTGCGGTAGCGGCATTGACAATTTATGACATGCTCAAGTCCATAGACGAATCGATTTCTATACGATCAATAAGAGTCATTAAAAAAGAAGGAGGTCTCAAACAAATGTACCAAATCCAAGACAGGAAGCTTAGAGCCGCAGTGCTAGTGACTAGTGATTCACGACGCAAGAGACGAGATCGATCTGGAAGACTCCTGGTCGACAGGCTGAAAAAGGAGGGATTCGATTTAATGTATTATAAGGTAGTTTCCGACGAGATTGGGTTAATTAAAACAGAGCTAACGATGTTATGTGATGAATTGAAGGTAGATCTAATCTTAACTAGCGGGGGCACGGGGCTCGGTTCGCATGACGTCACTCCTGATGCGACATCAAGTATACTCGAGAAAAGCCTTGTTGGCGTCCCCGAAATACTCCGTGCTCATGGTCAACGGAGGACACCTTCATCAATGCTATCAAGAGCTGTAGCGGGAGTTCGAGAAAAGACAATAATAATAAACTTACCAGGAAGTGAAAAGGCGGTTTCGGAATCATTGGATTCCTTATTCCCAGGTATCAATCATATTTTTGATGTTTTAGAGAATCACAAACATTCCTGAGCTGTAGGTTTAAACTGTATTGAAACTGGAAAGACCTATAGTGATGGAAATAATTATCACTTGGCGTACTTTCTGGAATCCAACCCATTTATCCATATCTCCTTCCCCCCAACAATCCTTTCCTTTTTCCAGATCGGGACTTCGCGTTTTATTTTTTCTATTGCGTAGCGACACGCGCTAAACGCTTCAGATCTGTGAGGCGCCGAAACTGCAACTGCTACACTCACGTCCCCCACTGAAAGCTCTCCTACCCTATGAATCATTCTGACCCTTCTGATGTTCCATTTGCGAGAGATGATCTTCTCGATCCTTTTCATTCTGTCTTCTGCCATTTCCAAATATGATTCATAGGTCATACCTATAATCTTCCCAATCTCGTGGTTTTCTCGAACAGTTCCGAAGAAAATAGCTGTGGCTCCAGCATTCTTATCTTTCACTGAATTTAGGATTTTATTTGGGTGTATCTTTGCAGACGTGATCCTTTTCGTGCGATTCTGTTTATCCTTACATTCCCTGTACAAGACTACAATTAACCTCCAGCTACGGGTGGGAAGACTGCAATTTGATCTCCTTCCTTCAGAGACAAATTCTTGCCAGCGACATTACGATTTACAGCTAACTGAATATCTTCCTTGTGCCGAAGGATACCTGGATGATTCTCCTCAATTTTCGAAATTAGGTTGTTTAGGCTTGAATCCTTTACTAGAATTATTTCCTCCCCGCTTATGCCAGCAGCCTCTCGTACCTGGGCGAAATATAGTACTTTAACCCTAATAGTTGATGTAGCTTTATTTTCGATTCGGATACTTTTCATTGCGTACAAAATCTCCTACTGTATTCTTTGGTATGGAAAGATGGTATAGTCTCACCTTACTAAAGTTGAAAGAATCGGTAGTATGTGATGGTATAATATTATATTCCAATCTATCTAATCCACGAACATGTGTCACGTTAGAGTCTATTTTCGTTGAGATGTGTATAAAATTATTTGCCTCCACTTCCAAATCCTTTTGTCCAATATGATCTTTTTCAGAGCATGCAGGCTAGAACGTACTTTTTGAAACCTGAGCTGATAATTCTTAAATGTTAAGATATTGTCCATTATCTGCGTGCAGAATAATTAAGGGGGCATGGTGCCGTAAACGCGCAGAGTATGAGAAAAAGACTAAAAACGAGCTTGATAGGAAGACAAATTCATTATTATGTGAAAGTAGGCTCTACGCAGGAGCTTGCTATCTCTCTGGCTGAAAATAATCCAGAAGCATCAAATGGCACAGTAATATTGGCTGAACAACAAGACAGGGGAAAAGGTAGAATGAACAGAAGATGGATATCTCCAAGTGGAGGAATCTGGTTATCGATTATCTTAAAGCCCAAAATGCCCGCTAAAACGGGTCCGCTCCTTAGTTTCATAGGAGCGTTGGCAGTAAGTGACACTATAGCGCAAAAGACAGGACTAGAGTCCAATGTGAAATGGCCGAACGACATTCTAATCAATCATAAGAAGGTTTGTGGCATTCTTCTCGATATTGCGACCAAGGGCAGTAGTATTGAATATGCAGTGATAGGAATCGGAATTAATGCAAATGCGAATATTCGAAAAATCATTCAGTATATAGATGACTACCAAGAAAGCGATGTGCGTGTCACCTCCCTCAAAAATGAACTATCTGGTAAATACGTAAGCAGACCGTCCTTTTTGAAACTACTTTTCGAAAGACTTGAACATTACTATGCCCTCTTGGAAAAAGAAGAGAAGGGATCGATCGTTATTTTAAATCAGATTGAAAAGAGACTGGAGATTCTAAACACTATCGTAACCATTCAGCAGACAGATAATAGGATCGAAGGCCTCGCTTTGGGTTTAGGGTTGGATGGGTCTCTTATCCTTAAAAAAAAAGACGGGTCTTTGATTGAGGTCAGGAGTGGGGATGCCAGAATGGGGGTAATAAAGCAAATCCGTGACTAGAATTGAATTGGAGAGTGTTGTTGTTGGTTTCATTCTCGTGCCCGAATTCCAACGTACCAAAATTATGCTATTTTACATACAATAGCAATGTCATTTAGATTTGTGCCAGTGCGGCCGGTCACGACTAAGGACCTTAATTTTCTTAAGGCCCTGTAGCTATCATGTCTACACAAATGCTCTTTGAATCTCACGCTCTCTTTGATTCTAGAGATAGTTTCGGGTGTTAAAATGGCGCCTGCCGCTTTTGAATTCCCATCTACCCCATCAGTGCTCATACATAAAATGGCGATATCGACTCCTGGCGGAAAGTTGCACTTTAGAGCCGCCGAGAGGACAGCCTCTTGATTACGACCTCCCAATCCGTTTCTTTGAAAACGATTAAGTGTGACCGTTGTCTCCCCCCCCAACACAAGCGCAACGGACTCCGGTGATCGGATCGCATCCTTGCCCAAGTCCGCTAAAAAAAGGCCGAATTCTCGTGCTTCACCATCAAAGGAAGAGCCTAGATTGAATACTTTGTTTACATGTTTTCCAAGATATTTCGCTGCGTAGTTGCACAGAAGTAAGTTGTTGCCAATTAATATGTTATGTACGTTCTTAAAAATCGGATCGCCCTCCTTTGGCGTATCTTCGATTTCACCGTTAATCCCCTTTGTTATCAGCCGTGTAACTGAGGTAAAAGGTTTCTGCCATAAACCATACTTTTTAAGGATATCGGCTGCGTCTTGAAAGGTCGACCTATCAGGTACCGTTGGTCCCGAAGCAATAATGTCGATTTCGTCGCCTATAACATCGGACAAGATAAGTGTGACCACCGTACAACCGCTCGTGACATATCGCACGAGTCGGCCGCCTTTAACCAGAGACAAATGTTTGCGGATTACGTTGACCTCACTAATGGTTGCGCCTACGGCTAACAAGGCGTTCGTAATTTTCTGCTTTTCGTGAAGCGAGATACCGTTGAGTGGTAGTGGTAATAGCGCAGACCCTCCTCCGGAAACCAAACAAAATATCAAGTCAAATTTAGTAGCTTTTTTTAGCAATTCAACGATTCGAATTGTGCCCTGAACCCCTGCCTCGTCAGGTAGAGGATGACCTGCAGCAGTCACATTAATATGTCTAATTTTTATTGCACTGCCGATTTTGGTTTTACCCATATCGTGTGGAACAGTGATTGCACCGCCAGAAAGTCTTTGCTTTAAAATCGTCGAAATTGCGATTAGCATTTTGGCCGCGGCCTTGCCTGCTCCGACCACATATATCGACTCATAATTATCCAGATTTAATTTAGTGATATTGTTAAGAATGTCAGTCAACATCAACTGAGATTTTTTTAATTTGACTGCGTTGTCTACGAGTTTTTTTGGATCAGAATTTCTGAGGCAGAATTCAAAGGCAGATAGAGAGGTCTTCACAGATCGGCTAGAGTGGTAGTCATTTTCTAAATCCACCCTATTCAGAATAAGCGCCAATACGCCTGCCAGTTTTATATAACTGTTAGGCATTAAAACTGATCGGTGCTAAGCAAACTCACTGGTTGCAAACTCACGAGCAAGTAGCAATTACAATAACCCTTCACCGATTTAAGCCATATCAGCACAGAAATTTTAGAAAACGCTACCAATTTTTGGCTTAGATTACTTGCCAAGGTTAAATTATAAAAATAGTATGCATATACTAATTTTTTTTGCGAAATTTCATATTGCCTATTCTATCGTTGATTACTTTCATGTGCTCCTTAATATTCAATAAACGCTACTATAATGTATACTTTTGTCGTTTTCGAATGGTCAGTTACATCAAAAACAGGAAAGTGTCTTGAAATATTAGATATTTATTGTAAAGATAAGTTAATCAGACCAAAGTTGAGATACACAAGCCTGGCTGAGGTTTATTGGTAGTGGATCTTACGCTAAAAGGAAGGGCAGGAAAACGGGGATTGATGTTCGTATCCTACTACGGAAGGTCACGTGCGTTTATCTCGAATTACAGAACTTGGCAACTATACCATAATTATGGGAAAATTGTCGAAATTGCCTCTTCGTTACTGAGCCACGAATCTCTGCATTTAACCCTAAATAAGTTCTCGCTTTCGGCATCTGCAAAGTTAGATAACTTATTTGGTCGGTCTAATATGTGGGAAAATTACCCGCATGGTTTAGGAGACTTCGATAGAATTAGGCATGCTAATCCTACACCATATAAAAACGCACAAAAAATCACGAAAAATAGGACCCAGCGGCGACGAAGGATAAGACCTCTTCCCTGAAGGAATACATAAATTATCTCATAGTCAAAAAAGCATATTGGATGTTCAGGATATATACCCCTCAGGATGCAAACAAGGCCCTTCCTGAAATAAAGCGAAGGTTCAACACTATACTTTCTCAAAAAAACAACGTTGTTTTATTACAGGAAGAATTACAGAAAACAGTCGAGTCAGGGTCCTCACTAGAAAGCTTCATTAAAAAAAAGCAGCAGTTAAACGGAGCAGTATCAAATCTGTACAAATCCATAGAGCTACTCGAGGATATGGGAATTATGATCAAAAGTGTGGACGATGGTTTGCTTGATTTTCCTTGTATGAGGTTTGACGAAGAGGTCTGGCTTTGCTGGAAGCTAGGAGAAACAGAAATCAAGTTTTGGCACGATAAGGAAGAGGGGTTTATGGGAAGGAAACCGTTGGCACCTAAAGGTTTTCTAACAGGGGAAGATGACTTGGCGGATTTGAGATAGGATACCTTTTGTTTCTAGGTAGAAACGATTTGAAGTCAAGGATTTTGAGTTTGATCGGAACACTGGGAGACGACGCCGAAGGCGGAAAATTTGGTTAGGCTATTACATAATAGGCTTCATATAGAAAAAATCCAGTCGTTCGATGATCAATTCGAAATCTTTAAAAAATTGTATCACCGGTATGACAAGGTTTTCATCTTTGAATCTCTTGTTGGTCCTAAAGAGTTATCTGAATTTTCTATGATCGGATTTGACCCAGAATTTTCGGTTACATGCGACGCCAAAAAATTTAGAATATCAGACCGCTCGGGAGTGACAGAAGTGACCAAAGTTCAAGATCCACTAGTGCAGCTCCGAGGAGTTGTCCCGAAGGTTTCCGACAATCGGTTCAGATACATAGGTGGTGCAGTCGGCTACGTAAGTTACGATGCCGTACGCTTCTGGGAACGAGTGCCGCAAAAAGATACGACAAAGGATCAGTTCCCAATGTTAGAATTCGGAATATTCACGGACGGGATCCTCTATAATCACGTAGAAAAACAGGCTTACTATTTTTCGATAGGACCAAATTCTCGAATCAAAGAGGTAAAAGAGATCATCTCTGAGGGCAGACATCTTGAGGAAGAATCAACGTTTTCGTATTCAACGCCTGAACGAAACCTTACTCGGAAGCAATTCATAGAAAAGGTCAATAAATCGAAAAAATATATTCATGACGGTGATGTCTTTCAAGTTGTTCTTTCAAAACGTATGACTTTTAAGATATCTGGAGATGTTTTAGCAGTATACGAAAATCTTAGAGACATAAATCCGTCGCCTTACATGTACTTCTTCAGGATGGGCCAGAAGCATATCATAGGTTCTAGTCCTGAAATGCTTCTTCGCGTTACGGGGAATCGTTTGGAGACCTTCCCAATTGCTGGAACCAGGCCAGTTGCAGATGAGGATAAGAGGAATAAAGCTCTAAGCAGGGATCTTCTCAACGACGAAAAGGAAGTAGCAGAACACACTATGTTGGTGGATCTAGCTCGCAATGACATCGGAAAAGTAAGTAGATATGGGACTGTTCGGGTTAGGGAGCTAATGAAAATTAGGAGATTCAGTCATGTACAGCACATGATATCGCACGTAACGGGCATTCTTCAAAGTGGTTTTGATTCTTATGACGCATTTAGGGCCGTTTTTCCGGCTGGAACAGTATCCGGAGCTCCAAAACTGCGCGCTATGGAGATAATTGATGAGTTGGAGCCAAATTTTAGAGGGCCATATGCAGGGGCCCTTGGTTATTTTTCTGCAAATGGATCATGTGATTTCGCAATTACCATCAGATCTATATTTACAAATAAAGGCGATGCATTCCTTCAATCCGGTGCGGGCATAGTCATGGACTCCATTCCTCAAACGGAATGGTTAGAAACCGAACAAAAGGCCAACGCACTGCTTTCTGCTTTAGAGAAATCGAGGGCAATCACCAAGTCATAAACAGCAGATCCTATGCGGGCTGAAAATGGAATATGATGCCGGCTAAAAATGATGATCATTTGTCTCTCTGGCCGGTCGAGCATATCGGTTTGAACGGTTACTATTGTATTCCACTGGTAATTTGGGATCCTTCTGCCTTCCTGTGAGGATTCCGACCACTACGTCATCTGGCTTAATGATTCCTTCAAGCCTGAGATTTCGTACGCCTGCCGGCACAGCACCTGACGCCATTTCACAGTCAAAGCCATTCAAGCCCACAATCGACATTCCATCGGTCATGTCCAAGTCATTGACTTGAGTAACAACACCTTGGGTAAAGTCAATAGCTCTTAATGCCTTTATCAAATTTGGCGGTTTTCCAATCTGTATGGCCGTTGCACGAGTTTTCGGATGTAAACCTTTGTTTTGTTTATGCAGATAATATCGCTCTATCAGTTCTAAATCGGGCCTTCCAATATTCCAATCCAAAGGTTTATTTTCAAACAAACCATTGACAAGCTCATAGAATGAATTGGCTCCTTCAGCATTGATTACTGCAATTCTTGGAATCTTTTTTATCCATCCCCATCCATATAATTCAATAAGACATTTACCGCAGCTGGAAGTATTTCCCAACGCGCCTCCCGGATAGACGATCCAATCTGGCGGATTCCAGCTTAAATGTTCCATCACCCTATATACTATTGCTTTTTGTCCTTCGAGACGGAACGGGTTCACAGAGTTAACCGTGTAGCCTTGTCTTTCGTTTGCTTGTGCCAGGGAGGCCGCAAGTGCATCGTCAAAGTTACCATCAACCTGAATAACCTGAGCTCCAAACTGGAACGCTTGACTCAATTTCCCTGAAGCTACTTCGCCTTTTGGGATGTAGACGTCGCATTCTATATTTTCGTTTGCCGCGTACATCGCTGCTGAAGCAGAAGTATTTCCTGTGGACGCGCAAATTAATTTATTTACTGCCAGCATCTTTGCGTGTGTAACAGCGGTCGACATGCCATTATCCTTGAATGAACCACTCGGGTTGTAGCCTTCAGGTTGCAGTAGGAAACTGTCGTGATTCATCATTGCATAGTCAGCAACCTTACTCATCTTATATGGCCTAGAAAGCCTTCCCTCAGCACCGTCCAAAGAGACCAGTGTTCTCGCACACTCGTCGAAACTTTCAGTATTTATACCAAGAAAATTAATCAGATCTCTGAAGCGCCATACCCCACTTTCATTAAAAATATTCCCTCCATGGTTCCTTCGAGCATAAAACACTTCGACTAGGTTTTTAGATGGTACTTTTGAATATATAATATCCAGAAGCGATCCGCAAGAACATTTGTAAATGTCACTTTCAATATCAAACGATAACCCGCATGAAGGATTTATGCACTTCTTAGTAGCTACAGCTTGCATACAGAGGATTTTCTTGAATTCTTATTTAGAGTTTTTTTCCTGATGATTACGTGTTGCTGTTCGCACTTCTGATTTGACCGAGAGTCATTTTGGCTTTTGAAAAGATTTCTCGTACATCTTTAAGACCTGTTGTATTACGCCGTCCATGTCATCTTCTTTAACCTCAGGGGACACCCCGTGCTTGAGGAGATTATTAACGGTTGTAGAAATCTCTGAACTTACTTCATCAAAACTGTCTACGTCGGTATAAGTCTGTTGGTAAAGACGCCGAAGCCTCATGGCATACATCTGAGTTTGATCGTTAAGTGTTATATTGTAAGCATTACTGTTTACCTTGATTTTTTCTTTTAGCATGTAGGTTCTTTCCTGTGCATAGTGTTTAAAAAGCTTGCCTACGTCTCATCACTGCTATGGTAATGAACATAGCGTTATTACGCGGAGTCTTATTGTCAGCGTTTTGTAAACATTTTGGTCTTGATAATTTGTCTAACACTCTTTTATTGAAAATGCGAAAAAACTGTGGAGAGGTAGGTCATGAAAATTGAAGAATCGTTCTGAAATAGAAATAATGGCTTCTATTTTACGTTCCGCTACGAAAGATTGGGAATACAAAACTACCATAATGAATAATGCGACGGTATCACATTCTCAATTGATTCGATATCTTGCGATTGCAGTAGAAAGAGGATTAGTAAACTACTCGGAAACCTCAGGTCTGTACAGGACCACCGAGGCAGGTCTCCTCTATCTCGAGAAGTATGAACAGCTCCTTCGACTTCTACCGACTATTCCGGATCTGCCTGATTTGAGCGATTCGGAGGAGATACAGCAAGAGATCTAGTATGAGGACAACGATCCGTAAGTCTAACTAATAACGATGCTACTCATTGAGGCCCAAACACATGGGATGAGTTTTCTGTTCGGTGCAAAAAAATATATCCGGTTTTAGAATAAAAGTGCGATTTGATCGAAGCAGATTGTAAAGAATTAGTGTTTGCGCTGAGAGAATCCGTAAAGAGGAACCAGTGCAAGGCACTACTACTATCTGGAGGCCTAGACAGCAGTATCCTGGCCTATATCTTGAGACCGAAGCAAACTTTCACAGTTGCTTGGGACAATCAGGCACCAGATCTTCCCTATGCAAGGCTGGTGGCGCATAAATACAATACTAGTCATACAGAATTAATCCTAAGTAATAAAAAAGAGCTTTTTCATATCTTACGATCCGTTATTCGAGGTTTAAGGACGTTTAGCCCCATAGATATTCGAAATTCCAGCGTTATTTATATGGGGATAATGAATGCAAAAAAACAAGGCCTCGCGGATATAATGACAGGAGACGGCTGCGACGAGTTGTTTGCAGGTTACAATTATCTTAATCGATATTTTATGGATATCAACAGGTTGGATATCGAATTAAGAAGACTCTGGGATATAATGCATTTCTCTTCAGTAACTCTTGCAAAAACACTCGACATCGAAATTAAGACGCCTTTCCTGGATGCAGAATTTCTTAACTATGCCAAATCTGTTGATCCGGCAAAAAAAATAGGCGAATTCTCAGGGAAGATGTGGGGTAAATTCATTCTAAGAAAGTGCTTTTTAGAAGAGCTTGGAAATCAAATAGTGTGGCGACCAAAACTAGCTCAGGAGGAAGGAGCAGCCACGGTCAATCTAAAAAATTTTTTGGAGACTCAGTTTAATGACATTTCCTTTCGTTCGAGAGGAGAGCAGGCTCAAGCAGAGGGCGTCATTGTCAGGGATAAAGAGCATCTTTATTATTACGACGCTTTTAGAAAATATTTTCCCCCCCCACACGAGGAGGATTGTTCTGACGCTAGATGTCCTGGATGTAATGGCTGTGTATTAGCTAAAACCAACTATTGTAGGACATGCGGGGCTTTCCCGATAAGCCCAAACAAAGGGTATAAACAATGACTGATTTCATGACCTGTGGATATGATATGCAGGAATTGACAAATTTGATAACATGTAACCGCTAGTCACAGTCGCTACGGTGACACAAGTTTGACGCACATGTGGATTTATAGTCTATCTAAGATATCGCGTACAGGTGCCAGTTTACATATGTCATTCGGTAATAAATGGATAAAACCACAGGGAGAAAGCGTCGGAAATAAACTCCTCGAAGGTCTAAAGCCACAGCCACCACTTAAGCCGAGGATTGAAGAAGCGCAAAACAAATTAAACCTTCAGATATCGAAACTCGAAACTATATCATCGAAGATGCAGGAAAAGGATCAGTTGATCTTTAAACGCATTGTTCATTCTGTGCAAAACCATGACTCTAACTACGCCAGAGTGTTGTCAAGTGAATTGTCTCAAGTTCGGAAGATGAACAAGATGGTAACTTCAGCGAAGTTGGCCCTCGAACAAATACAACTGCGATTGAACACTATAACGGAGCTAGGTGATGTGGTTGTAACGTTGAGTCCCGCGATGTCAGTAATAAAGGGAATCCAAGGGAGACTTTCATCGATGATGCCAGAAGCGGACCAGTCACTCGGCCAAATCTCGGATTTGCTGGGTAATATTATGACAGATTCTGGACATATCCCAACTGCAGAAATAGCTGCTGGAAGTACAGGGTTGAATGAAGATGCAATGAAAATCATCGAAGAGGCAAGTGCAATCGTAGAGGAAAATATGAAAGAAAAGTTCCCAGATTTACCTACGAACACAATGAAAACAAGAAAAACGGAAGCCTCACTTTTTTAGAGGACCACCAAAAATTTTTCGCCCTCATTTAGTAGTGGCAATTCCACGGATCTCTTTTTTTATTCTTGATATCGTAGGATAGCTGTATCCTTTGTCTCGGTAGGACCGTATCATAGCCTTCCAGTTGTTAAGCCGCCATCCTGCCTGCGAATGATTAATCATGAGCGTCTCTTTTTTTACTATGCTTTTGCGACCTGGCATAAGATATCCGCCAGAAATTGCTCTTTCGCGTTTGTACGCAAATCGTAGACCAAACAAAATCATAGATACAGGAAGCGCATCGAGATAAGTTTGCACTTCTTTTTGTTGTACTTTCGTTAACTGCAACCTAAACGTGAATGGCTTTGAATCCACGGCATCACTAGACGAGTATCTTGTTAATTAATATTTCTAAACTCGAGTTTAGCAATATTTGTCTTCTTTGGACATTCAGGCCGCGAGTAGGAAACGCTTAGGGTTGGGCGCTAGCTTCTCTATAACTCTGAATCGTGTATACATCGGTAGTTAGATAATATTATTTTTTTTCCCAACGATCTCAAAGGTGTCGGCTGCAGTGAGAAGATCGGCCTTGGCATGTGAGGAGGTCACAGTCAGCCTAAGTCGAGCCTTTCCCTTTCCCACAGTAGGGTACCTAATAGGTTGAACGAAAACACCTTTAAGCAATAATTGGTTAGCAAATTCCATTGCCAATTTTTCAGCACCGATCATTACCGGAATGATCTGGCTGGTGCTCCTACCAACAGAGAAGCCAAGATCTGTCAATTTTTTGTAAAATAATTTAACATTTCTAAATAGCCTGTGTTGCAGATTTCCCTTTACTGCAACTGGAATGGCCGCCAATGCTGCTCCACACAAATGCTCTGGTAGCGCTGAGGTGTAGATGAATTGACGTGATCTATTAATCAAAAGTTCTCGAACCAATTTGGAGCTCGCGACGTATCCACCGAAGCATCCTAAGCCTTTGCTCAAACTGCTTATGTTAATGTCTATCAGCTCTTTAACATCAAAGTACGCTGGTACACCGGAATAAGAGCCAGGTGAGCCGAATACAAAATCCCCATGAGCATCATCAACAATCATAGTAGCTCCATAATCCTTCGCAAGGCAACAAATCTGATCTAGGCAGGAAAAGTCGCCATCCATACTGAATACACCCTCAGTAACTACCATCTTGTCACCCCCTGTCGAGCTTAGTAGGGCCTTCAGCTCTTCGAGATCATTGTGGCCGAAAACCTTGATTGTTGCACGACTTAGCCTACTAGCATCTATTATACTTGCATGGTTAAGTTCGTCGCTAAATATCGTCGTCTCCCTGTTGGCGAGTGCGGTAATGACACCTAGGTTTGCCATATAGCCATTCGGATAAAGGAGTGATGATTCAGTACCTCTGTGTTTAGCGATTTGTTCTTCGAGCTCTAATAACAATGGAGCATTGCCAGCTACCAATCTAGAACTACACGGTGATATATTGTGTAAGGACGATAGGGCCCCTTTACAGACTAGAGGATTCCTAGACAATCCAAGATAATCATTTGAACAGAGATGGATTTTTTCTACTCCGTTAACTAATGCTTTCGCTCCAATAACCTCAGTAATGTGAGGTCTCCTATACAAGTTATTTTTTTTGAGTACAGCGAGTTGAAATTCAACAGAATTACGTATGAAGGCCAATTTCGTGTATCATCCGCAGGTCCTTGTGTGGGCTATCTCCACCGACTGTCAGATATCCACCGGTGATCAATCCATTTGCGCCTGCCTTCAAAGCCAGTCTGCCTTTATCCTTCAAATGCAGCTCTCTTCCGCCACCAATCTTTAGAATTGTCGTGGGCATAATAAATCGCCACACAGCAATTAGTCTTATAACATCATCTTCAGAAATCTGCGAAACTTGTGCTAGAGGAGTTCCTTGTTGTGCCACCAAGATATTCACAGGAACCTCTTCTGGCCTAAGCGAAGCAATAGAAAAGCCGAGTTCTATCCTCTGTTGAGGAGTTTCACCCATTCCAATGATTCCTCCACAACATAATTCCAGTCCCGCGTCTTTTACAATTTGCGCCGTCTTCATTCGGTCCGCGAAGTCGTGTGTCTTACATATCTTCGAAAAGTAACTTTCAGCAGCCTCTAGATTGTGATTGTATCTTTTGACCCCGAGAGATTTTAGTTTACGAGCCCTTAGAGGCGTCATGAATCCAAGCGAAACATTAACGTCAATGCCCACTTTTTCAGTTATTTCCGCAATGGTTTCACAGATTTGTTGAAAGTCTTTTTCTGGTGGAGCTCTGTACGCACAAACCAGGCAAAAACTCGAAGCACCACCTTCTTTGGCTGCCTGTGCTCGTTGTAATACCACTTCTGTGGCCAAGAGCGGATACGTGTTTATTTTGCTATCATAAAACGATGATTGTGCGCAAAAAGAGCAGCTCTCGGGACAACTGCCAGACTTTGCATTGAGCAGCGTTTCGACATCTACTTTATTCGCATTATAATCTCTTGTAATTGTGTTCGCACATTCAGCAAGAGTCAAAAGCTCATTTGTGAAAAGTAGTCGCTCGGCTTCTTGAGGAGTAACAGCCGAGCCATCGAGGACGTCATTGGTTTTATCACGGATGAAGTCCCGATCTTGCATTGGAATTCAAAATACGCTGACCATAATTAACTTTATGAATACTTGCAAATTTGTTGGAATATTTCAGAATTCGAGTATAGAAAGATGATCTATCAATTGCGGGCTTTTGACCTAATGTGGAACGGCATATAACTATGGTTTAGGCAGGCATTTTATCCTACAATCAGCGTTAATGTTAGCAGATAATGTAATGGTGCGGCAGAGGGCTCACTGTTCTTATTGACTTTGGAACGAATTTCGTCAGAGATGCACTTCTGGGAGAATGTTCATAAACCGGTCCTTTTTTGGAACGCCTAAAAAATACTCCCGTTTTTTTACCTTTGGCTTTATGTTCGACTAAATTTCGACCGTACTACCCTTTTTATACTTATTATCGCGCTTTATTGACAACAGTATTGTTAAAGGTTAATTAACTGCGTTACTTGTGAGATGTGCTTTTGGATATCTGAGGGTAAGTACAGAAGAACAGACGATCCTGAATCAGAAAATGGTCTTACAGAAGTGGGCAGGTGAACATGGTTACCAGGTAATTGATTTTTTTGAGGATTCGGCGGTTAGTGGGAAAGTCCCGGCAGTAAAAAGAAAGGCATTTTTAGATCTTCTAGAAATTGTGAGGATTGCCCCTATAGATGCTATATTGGTATATGAGCTTTCACGTGTTGGTAGAACTTTTTGGGATACCCTCGATGCAATCAAGGCAATTGAGGAATATTCACCGCTTATTTCGTGTTCGCCAAGAGAATCTTTTTTGCAAAACACTGAACCAAGTGTGAGAAGGCTGATGATCGGAATACTGACTTGGGTTGCAGAAAGGGAGCGCGAAATGTTAGTACAGCGTACTAAGGATGGCATGGCTAGAGCGAGATACTCAGGAAAAGCGATAGGGAGGCCACAAAAAACATTAGATAAAGATTATTTGATTAATTTGCTAGCCGCAAATACTCCTCGATCAAAAATAGCAAAGGCACTCGGGGTCTCAAAAGCAACGCTTTACAAGGAGTTACGAGGACTCGCTACTTCCCCTCCTGTTCAATCTTCTGTAAAAGATGATGCTGGACATCTAGCAACGTTCTAAGATTTCTCCTCGGAATAGCCAACGGTGGTATGACAATCATAGTATTCGCTAAGGATCTTATAAAGACACCCCTTTTCATGGACTCACGCATGATAAAATACTGTATTGGTTCTTTATTTTGCATGTAATTGATGGGGTTCATTTTCTTCTGAAGCTCAAATGCTGCTAGTAGCCCTTTATGTCTCAATCTTGACACGACTGGCGACTTGGAGAATTCCTTTAGTCGCTGCTCTAAGTATCGGCTGTTCTCTCTAATTCTTTGCAACAGGTTGTGTCTCCTGTATAAGTCAAGATTTGCTAACGCCGCTGCACAGGCGATCGGGTGTCCTGTAAAAGTATGACCGTGATAGAGTTGCTTGCTTTCAGAGTATTTCCCGAGAAACGCATTGTAAATCTCTGCTGTAGAAAGAGTCACGGCGAGTGGGCTATATCCTCCAGTTAAAGCTTTTCCGAAGCAAACGATATCTGGGGTAGATCGTTGTGCTAAATATTCTATCATATTTCCGAGTCTACCAAACCCCGTGGCAACTTCATCGACGATCAGAAGTAGATCATGTTTCTTACAGAGGTCAGAAATTTTTCGCTGATAGCCTTTTTCGTAAATAATGCCTCCGCCAGCAATTTGTGCGCCACTCTCCATGACCAGCGCAGCACAGCCGGAGCCGGAATTAACTATAATCCGTTCAGTTTGTTCAATGCAGCTATTTACAAGGTTATCTTTGCTTTGGCTGGATGTGGTTTCTTCCCATGGACCAGGCGCTCTATATACTTTAGTAAGGAGGGGTTTGTATGCACAAAAGAACTTGGCGATGTACCCTAAAGACATTGCACCAAGTGTGTCACCATGATAACCATGTTCGAGCGCAATGAAAGATTTTTTTTTTGGCTTACCTTTGTTACGCCAATACTGAACTGCCATCTTCATAGCGACCTCCACAGCCGTAGAACCGTTGTCAGAGTAAAAAACACTCTGCATCCCTCTCGAGAGCTTTAACAGCCTTTCAGCTAGAGTTATTGAAGGAGCATTGGCCAGTCCAAAGAGTGTTGAATGCTGAAGCGTTCGGAGCTGTTCTGACATCTTGCAGACGATTTCGCGCCTACCATGTCCCCAGACATTGCTCCACATGCTCGCAATTCCATCCAGATACTTCCTTCCTTCGTTATCGATCAGATAAAATCCCTTTCCCCCTACGATCACTCTGTTATCCCATTTTTTCCAATCTTTCATTTGTGTATAGGGATGCCAGACGTACCGTTTGTCCGCGTCAGCGAGTTGCATTCCGATTAAATGGTACTCGAATTGCTCTAATAGCATTTCCATGCGGGGTCTACTTATAACAGGAACAGATACTGGCGTCGGGAAGACCGTAATAGCGGCTGGCTTGGCGCACGTTCTTCGCGCAAGAGGTATTAATGTAGGCATAATGAAACCCTTTGCTGCTGCGAGAGGGATATTTTCACGGAAGTACAGATCAGAGGATACTGCAATATTGGCTAAAGCAGCCCATGCGATAGACAAAGACAGAGAGATGAATCCTTTTTTTTATTCCGTACCAGCTGCTCCATACGTAGCCTCAGTTGTGACAAAACAGACAAAAGTAAGCATACCAATTGTTCTTGAGGCTTTCCACAATCTTGCATCCAGGCACGACATCGTGATTGTGGAGGGAATAGGGGGCATAATGGTTCCGTTGACAGAAACGGAGACATTTGCAGACTTCATGAAAATTCTTAACATTCCCACTATTATTGTAGCCAGATGTAGCCTCGGTACACTCAACCACATACTCCTTACGGTGAAAGCCTCGAAAGCATATGGTTTGAATGTTATGGGTTTAGTTATGAACTGCTATCCTCAAAAGGAAACAGCCGTAGATAAACAAATAGTAACTGCCGTCAAAAATTTAACAGGGGTTGATGTTCTTTGCGTTATCCCAAAAGTTGCTGAGGTCACAAATATACATTTCAAATTAGAAGACAAAGTTGTTGATAAAATTTTGCGTAGATTGCGTTAGTATCAAAAATAGGGTTATCATATAACACTATTGGAACTTTCATTCTGAAGAGTCAAAATGGCTTTTGTATTTTTGATAATGGCCATTGACAATAGTATTGATCTTATATGGCCTAGATGATGCGGTCTAGTCGTTCGAGATTCTTGCCCAATAATCAGGCGGCTATGGGTGTTATTCGGCGGCGCCAAGTGATCTCGATGCTTCTAAGAATTAACGGCTTAAAGCTGGTCTGATAATATTAATCGCCGAGAGCAGGGGGTAACGGAAACTCGAGAAGTACGAGGATTAACAATCGTTGACCCATCGCCACTGGCATATTTTTCGTAGGTCTAGGCGTCGCAAAAGTCAAGTTGGGTAGAGCTTTAATTGAGAGGAAATCAAAAATAATTTTTTGTCTTCTACCGTTCCCTCGATACTCGGCATACTTTTTAATACAAAACAGTATAACTTCCATACCATGAAGGCAATTATTTTGGCAGGAGGATTGGGAAAAAGATTAAGGCCCTTAACAGACGAAAGACCCAAACCGATGATCGAGGTTTTAAACATCCCAATTATAGAATGGCAAATTAAATGGTTTAAGAAACATGGAACGAACGAGATGGTAATATGTGTAGGATATCTTAAAGAACAAATCATCGATTATATCGGAAGTGGTACTAGGTTCGGAGTCAAAGTCGGCTATGCGGTAGAAGAAGAACCATTAGGGACGGGCGGTGCGCTTAAGAATGCTGAAAGTCTATTAGGCGGTGTGAAAGAGGACGGCTTCTTTATGGTAAATGGAGACATCTTAACGGATCTTGATCCCAATCAGTTGCGTAATAGCAATATCGCTTCATTGGCACTCGTTCCATTGAGGAGTCCGTACGGGGTTGTCGAAGTCGATGATCATTCTAACGTGCTCGGTTTCCTTGAAAAGCCCATAATCAAGGATAAATGGATAAACGCTGGTGTGTATCATTTCACTAGAGAAGTGTTCCAATACCTGCCTGAAAATGGAAATATTGAAGTCACCGCCCTACCAGATATGGCAAAAGGCAAAAAATTGCAGGGCATAAGATACGCGAATTCATTCTGGCGTTCTATCGACTCTCACAAAGACATTGAAGATGCAACAAAAGAATTGAAATCCGCTGACATTGTCTGATGTCCCCAATTAGAATAGGTTACAACCCAGGTAGTTTATTATCGATGAAAGAAGTTCTTTTATTCTCAAAACTTGCCGATCGCAACATGAATGTCGATTCGTTGTGGGTTCCTGAATCTTGGGGTCGTGAGGCCTTTGCCACTTTAGGTGCCGTATCGCAGATAACTAAGCGGGTAAGGATTGGGACAGCCGTTGTTAGCGCATTTGCTAGAACGCCCGCGACTGTGGCGATGGCAGCTACTACACTAGATCTGCTATCAGATAGTCGGACCGTAATAGGCTTAGGTGTAAGCACCGAGGCTATTGTAGAAAAATGGCATGGGATAACATTTTCGAAACCGCTTCAAAGAATCCAAGAATATGTCGAGTGTCTTCGCCAAATGATAACAGGCGAGGAGGTCAATTATTCTGGGACATTTTTCAATGTGCAGAATTTCAAACTTTTATACAAACCACCACGACGCGTTATTCCTATCCTGATGGCAGCTCTGAACAAGAAAATGATAGCGCTGTCTTGTGCCATTGCCGATGGAATCTTGTTATATCTAAGACCATTAGAAGAGCTGAGGAGCACCGTTGCGCAGATCAAATCCGCCACAAGATATCCAGATAGACGGTTTGAAATTGCGTGTGTGTTTATTGGGGCTGTATCAAATAAAGAACCGGAAAAAGCACGTCTACGTGCAGCGAAGACGCTCGCATTCTACATTGCAGTAGGCAAATATTATAACGAGTTCCTTTCCTCCAATGGGTTTGCTGCAGAAGTCCGCAGGATAACAGTAGAGTACAGGGTAGCCGGACTGGATGCCGCCACAAAATATGTTTCTGAAGAAATGTTAGATTCGCTCACAATATCCGGGAATTCTGAGCAGTGCATACATTCTATTCGAAGATTTTTTTCGTCTGGAATTTCTTTGCCCATTATACAGGTCAACCCAGTTGGCGATTCAGAAACTTCTTTTAGGGAGATGCTCTCAACTTTTCCCAGTGCGTGAAGTAGCGGTAGCAGCTTATGCCACAAATAAATTTAGGCGAACGTCAGAGATATCCTTATTCGAGATCGCCTGCGAACCCTGCCGGAACATCCTAGCGCAGCAGGAGATCATAAAAAAAGAAATCGATGCGGTACTGTTTTCAAGCTGTTCTGTAGAACAATATAGTTCCTCTATTATTTCAGAGATGTTGGGATTGAGGCCAAAAATCTCTCACCGGATAGATAATTTGTGTAATTCTGGAACAAACGCTATTGCATGTGCCTTTTCTTATATTTCATCGGGTCTCTGTGATTCGGCATTGGTAGTGGGAGCTGAAAAGATCAATACAGCTGGCGGCAGGCTAAC
>WNGG01001159.1_pt1 | contig 31869 bp, 36 predicted proteins | sample 5400661 | NCBI WGS metagenome assembly WNGG01 (sample SAMN13153372, study PRJNA577476) | soil metagenome | isolation source: 100 cm soil or saprolite under Garry oak tree replicate 1 | place: USA:California | collected 2016-06-15
GACCTGACGCGAAGCGAGGAAATCGTCGCAGTCTGCCGGCGGGCTGGTGTGCGACAGACCATCCCGATCCTCGACCTCCCCTTGCCGTCTCCGCGACCAGCGGGAGCGCAATGGATCGACGCCTACCGTCACTGGGTGGGCGGCGGATAGTTTGTGCTGCCGTGCGATCACGAGGGCGTGATAGCGATGGTTTCGGTTTGATGCGGAAGACTTCGAATCGAAGGCTGACGGTCAGCGTCACGACGTACCGCGAGGATCCGCTCTACCCACGGATCGCCCGCACGGTGGCGGCCATTCTCCAGCGCGGCACAGTCGTGGCACCCGTCGACGTTCTGGTCGGCATGGGCCTGCTTGCGTCGGATCACCTCGAGGCCTGGCGTCGTGGTCGGGTGCCCACCCTGGAGCAGGTCATCAACTGCAACCTCACCCGCCTCTCCCGGCTCCTGCGCAGTTGGGGCAAGGGACCGAAGCAGGCGCTCCGCTTCACCAGGAGCGGCGATCCCAAGCTCGAGGAGGCCTACGCGAGGCACTTCGTATGGCCTGGCAAAGTCCCGCTCGAACTCGCGACCGCGCAACCAGAGCTTGGCGCCGCCATGGAGCCCGTCGTAGATCGCGCGCGCAGGCCCTGGCAGGACGCCGCCTCTTGAGCGGACAGGCTTCGACCTCGGCGCGACCGGCGCCACCGTCCGCGGAGCAGGCGGTCGACCGGCGACAGCTCGACCTCTTCGTCGACGGCCGAGACGCCATCCTCGTCCACGAGATCGCGACCGGGCTCATCAGCCGCGATGTCGGGCGCACCGAGACGAGCCTGCATCGCCTCCGCCAGGAGCACCCGCACCACCCCGACCTGGTGGCGCTCACCGTGCTGGTCGAGGCGCTGACAGCGCCCGCGCCTCCCGCCACCCACGTGGCGCTGACCGAGCGCATCGAGCTGGCCGAACGCAAGCTCGTCGCGGCGGCGCGGCGCTTCCTCGGAGCGGACGCCGACGCCTTTCTCCGCCCGGTGTGGCAGGCGCTGGCCGCGACAGCGGCCGATTTCCCCTTCGACGCCGCCTATCCCCGGGCGCATCGGGCTTGGCTGTGCCAGCAATACGGCGAGTGGAAGGACGTGCGCGCTGCCGCCGAGGACGAACCGGGATGGGCGGAGACGCCCTTCTTACGCTACTGGATGGGGCTGGCGCAGCACCATCTCGGCGCGCCCGAGATCGCGATTCGCCTGTGGCTGCCGCTCTGCTGGATGGATCCGCTTCTCTTCGAGACGTGCGCGCCGACGGTCCCGAACTCCAGCATTCGCGCAGCCTGGGTCGCCTTCGAACGAGCCTTCCCCTTCGAGGCGTCGCTCGCTGACAGGGCTCCGATGGCGGCCTGGTTCCCCGCCTGGCTACTGCTCCGCCATCGGGGCCTGTCGCGCCTCTTCCGTGCCGACGACATCCCCGATGCCGGAGACGCCGCCCGTGTGTTCCGCCAACTCGTGGCGCTCCTGCCGCTCGAACAGCATGGTCTCACCGACGAACTGGTCCGCCAACGTCGAGCACTCCGGCAGCTCGACGAGAGCTTCTTTCGTTATTACATGACGGTCCTGGGGGAACGTCGTTCGTCCTCGTGAGGCCTCGACTCGGCGCAAGACGGGACGTTCTTCTTCCCGTTCTGGCCTCGAATCCGGGGGGCCTGTCGGGAGACGCCGCGTTCCGTGTTCAGGCCATGTTCCATTTCTTGGAACGTGACCTGAGACCGGAACAACGGAATAACATCGGTCGCTGAAGGTCGCCGGTGAACGGGCCGGCATCCGATGATGCCAGCCGAAGCGACAGCAAGCGGCGCGTTTCTCCACGATCGAGCCGCTTTGTGCAGGCTGGCCTATCGGGCGGCCGCGGCGAGCGCTTGCACCAGCGCGCTCTTGGCTGAGCCGCGCCGTGAGTGCTCGTCTCGAGCCGTCTTCGGCCGGCACTAGTACGTCGCGACTTGCTTGGCGGGCACGCCGAGGCGCTTCGCCAGTATGGCGACTGTCCGCGGGCGTGGCTTCTTTACTTCACCGCGTTCGATACGGGCGATCTCCTTTGCGGTGACGCCGTCGAAGTCGTTTCGGCGAAGTCCCTTCTGTAGGCGTAGGCGACGTAGCGCGCCCCCGAACGAGTTGTCGCGCTCGACTTCGCGTTTCTTGGCGCGCCGTCGATAAGCAGCGTCGAACTCATAGAGAATGGCGTCCGTAGCAGCCTCGTATTCGCCCAATCGCACCGTTTGGCCGGAGTCCATGATCGCGAGATCGGCAGTGTCTGGCTTAGGTCCGCCGGCACGTGTGCGGAACCTGGCAAGCGGTACGACCATGGGCTCGAGATTTCCGCGGTATAGAACGACCGCAGCATCTGCGACTGCGACGCCGACGAACAGATCTTCGCGGTTGGCCGCACCGAGCACGTCAGCGAGTTCATCGACTCGAAGCAGTCGAATGCCTTCGTCTGCGGAGACGACGAAGCGAAAGATCGCATGCAAAAGGCTATGTCGCGCCCCATTCGCAGGTTCTAACGACAGAAGCCTCTGGTCCCCCTTAGAGCGACCAGCGAGAGCGGCTAGGAGTAGCTGGACAGCCGCAACGCTGGGTGCAACCCAGACGGCACGGCGCCCACTTCGCTCCAATGCGTCGCGAATCTCGGACTCCGTGCGCAGGCGGTCGGCGTCAAGGCGGGCAAGTTCGCGGTTTGCGTGACCGCGGGGCTCTACAACGAGAAGCGGCTCACTCATCGTGCGGCTCCTCCGATGAAATCGGATTCCCCGGGAACATGCGATCCCACGCCTGTCGAAGGAGCGTGAGGTTCGAGCGTATCTCATCCACGATTTCCTTCGGAACGTCCTTCGGGTCTGGCTCATCATCGAGAAACGTCTCGGACCGCAGATTGAACCGCCACGCACGCGTCTTCTGCAGGATCGTGACATGCGGCGGTTCGAGTCGCTCGCGGTCGCGGATCTTGACCTTCCAGCCGCGGCTCGGCCACGGCTCGGGCAGGTTCAACGTAAAGGGCACGGCCCCTCCTACACCGCCCTCGCATCCGAGTCCAATATGTCCCTATTTAACTGTAATGTCAAATAGGACATTTGAGGGCCAATGGCAAGTTCCCGAATAGGAGGCGCTCCGCGCAGCGGTCGGGCGCGCGCGATCAAGCGCTCCGTGCTCGCTGCCTATAATTCGATGGAAACCAACCCGCGACCTCACAGCCCAAGGTGGACAGTGGGACAACGATTCGCAGGAAGACAGGAGGTGAGCCGTGAAGACCATTCAGGTCGAGCTCCCGGACGAGCTGGCCGCCGAGCTCGAGGGATACATCCGGGCGGGATGGTTCCGCTCTGAGGAGGATGCTATCCGCTCGGCCCTCAAGGGTTTGCGGTACCAGGTGAAGCTTCAAGAGCGCTTCATTCGCGAGGACATCGAGTGGGGACTCAGCCCTGATCCCTAGTCGGCGGAGCATCGCGATCTAACCCGGATCGGCGACTGTTGAGGCTCCGTCTCGAGCGAACTCGTCTCGAGAATCCCGTCGGTGGCGGTTCTTCGCTGGACATCGTCCAACTTCCTCGACCGCTTCGAGGTGCGTGCGCGGTCTTGGCCGTCTGGTCTCGCCGAGTTCGGAAGGTCCTCACGTCAGTCGGCACGCAACGGTATCCGCGCCGACCCGCCAATCTCGCCCGGCCTGGCTCACCTCTATCTGGTTCGTGAGCCACCTCGCTGGCGTCGGCTGGGGCCTCGCGCGACTAGGCTGACGATCGATGCAAGCCAGGCAGGCTCTCCGCCTACCGCGCTCCGGCGCTTGTAATTGACTCCGCCCTCCGCCCGGACATGAGCAAGCGGCTTTGTAATCGTCTATCTACGCGTGAGACCTGGTCTGATCCGCCGTCCGCCGCCCGCGCGTTCAAACCATCTATGGCTGGAGGGGGGGTGGTCCCCGCGCCCTGCCGCTCCGCCCTCGACCGGCGTCTATCGCCTATCTTTCACGGATTTGCGGACCGACGCGCCGATCGCCCTGTAATCGCCGGCGCCATCCTCCTCCCCGTTTTTGTAATGGTCCCTCCCTGGGACCCGGAGCCCTTCGCCCGATGCCCCTTCGTCGTGCTCTCCCGTCTCGTCGCACCCTGCGCCTGCCGCGCCCTCGCCGACCGCTCCGGCATGGCCATGCACGGTCGCCCGACCCGGGTCTCCTGATGTCGATCCTTCCCTCGGAGACCCTCGCCGTCGCCGTCGTCGCCCACTTCGGGCTCACGCTGGCCAAGGTCCTGCCGTTCGCCCGTGGCTACGCCGCCGCACTCGGAATCGCCCCGGAGTTGCTCACCGTGGCGCACTTCTTCCGCTACGTCCGCCGCGAGGGCTTCGAGATGGTGGACCCGCTCGTTGCCTTCCTCGACGGCAGCGATGCCGGCGGGACGCCGCGCTTCACGTCGGACACGCGACGCGTCTATCGTCAGCTCCTCAACCACTTCGCCTTGCTCGTCTTCCAGGCCCGTCGCGACCTCTTCGGCGGCGGAGCGGCGGCCTGGGCCGAGCTCTGTGCCCGCTTCGCCTCGACGGGCTCGCGCCCGAATCCGAAGTACCGCCGGGCCTGGGCCCTCTGGGCGGCGCGGTGCCGGCACCGCGGGTTCGATCCATTCGCCCCGCCCGACCCGACGAGAGACTTCGACGACTTCGTCCGCTATCTCGAGGGCTGGGGCTACAGCGGGACGACGTTCAAGCGCTACGGCTGGATCATCCAGAGCCTGCTCGCTCTCCTCGGCGCCGTGGACGCGCCTCACCAGCCACTCGGCCCGTATGCTGAACAGATCGAAGACCTCGTGCGCGCCGTCGACGCGCACTATCACAGGGTCCTCGAACCGACGACGATCGCTACCACCCGTCGCCATCTCGCGATGTTCGCCCGCTTCCTGCTCCGCGAGCACCGCCAGGACGACGGCACAGGAGGAGATCGGCATGCCTGACTACCCGTTGCGCCTCACGAACGTGAGTGCCCTACCCCGACTCATCGACGCGCTGGTCGATCTCACCTGGGTGGCGTGCTACTTCGACTCCCTCGAAGTGCGCTCGCGTAACGCGATCCTGGAATACGGCGCGAGCTTCCTCCGCATGCTCGACGTGCTCGACGCCCCTCCGCACGTCGTGAAGGGTCTGCGACGGATCATGAGTCTGCAGCTCCACAAGCGACGCGGCTACGTGCTCCGGCCCGTGCGGCTCGCGGAAACCGTCTCCTGGCTGACCGTTCTTCGCTGTCTGCTCGCGTGGGACCAGCGTGCGCACGGCCGTGAGCGCCGCGGCACGCGCGAGTGGGCGCTCACACTCCGCGACCGCGTCATGCTCTGGATCCTCCTGTTCGTGGGCGTCCGCATCGAGAACCTCGTGAGCCTCAAGATCGCCGGCGCCGCCCCCAACCTGATCCGCGGCGCGACCGGACGGATCGAGGAGCTGATCCTTCGGGAGTCTGAGACCAAGAACAACAAGCGGGTCGTCGCGCCCATCGGTCGCATTCGCGGCGCGGCCGAGCTGGTCCAGCTTCTGGCCGACGAGGGCCAACCCCTCCTCAGCGGCCGCAACGCCACAAACGCCAGCGATCTGTTCCTGCGCTCGGACGGCACCCCGTTCGATCGGCACAGCTTCCGCCGCTACTTCAAGCGCCGCCTTCGCCCGGAGGTGTTCGGCTCGCACGATGTCTACGTGCACTACCTTCGTCGTATCTGCGTCGCCGTGCTGCGGAACGGCTACGATCTTGACTTCACGACGATCGGTGCCGTCCTCGGCCACACCGAGGACACGGCCCGGCGCGTCTACTACGTCCTGACGCCGAGCGCCGCCGCGGCGCGGTATGCGGCGGCGCTCAGCGGCGAGCCCCCTCGTGACCCCGGCGTCGACGCCGTGATGGGTGAGCTCAAGGACTGGCTCGACAACGTCGCCGCGGATCTCGGCCGATGACGCCCGAGGCCGCGGAAGCCCACCCGTATGATCCGTCGCTCTCGTGGCTCTGGATCGCCGAGCGGGTCCGCGCGTGGGACGAGCGCGTGCACGTCGTCCCCTGGCATCCCACAAAGGTATGGGCGCAGGTGATCCGTGACCGGCTCGCGATCTGGCTTCTGCTCACCTGCGGATTCCGCTCGGTCGAAGTCCTCGCGCTTCGTGTCGGGGGCGACCGCCCACATGTCGTCCTGGCGGCCATGGGGAACGTCGCGGCGATCACCCTCGACGATGACGACCTACCTTCCTGGCAGCGGCGTGTCGTGGTGCTCGATGACTTTCCGGGCCTGGGCGCGCTCCTTCACCTCTACCTCGATGAAGCCCGCCCGCTCCTCCGGCTTCGGACCCTGCCGCAGTCGAACACCCTCCTCCTCGACAGTCGGGGGCTCTCGTGTTGCAGCTCGACGTTCGAGTCGCGCTACTACGCCCGGCTTCGACCGCGGATTTTCGGGCCGACTCGCGTCACTCTCTACGACCTGCGGCGGGCCTGCTTCGGCCTCCTCCACGAGGGACTGGGCCTGCCCATGCCGACCGTCCTCACCGCGCTCGGGATCAAACGTTCCGGACAGTCCATGTTCGTCCGTCCGGCCGCGAGGCTTACCACGCTGATCTCGACATGCCGGCCCGATGCAGAGACAGACGCCGAGCAAGTGGTCGCCGACCTCCGCGGGTGGCTCGAGCGAGTCGCGGATGACTTTCGGCACCACCGCGGATGACGACACGTGTTCGAGCGCCTGCAACGCCGGATGATTCGGTACCGCTGCTCGGTCGTCCTCACGCACCGGGCCAGCCTCGGGGCCACGACGACTCCCCGGTTCAGGACCAGGTGCGTCCTGACCCGTTTCAGCGGGGCCGCACCGGTCGAACTGCCACATACGCTGCTGCCGTGCCATGCGAGCCAGGCGCGAAGGCCCTCGAGAAGGCGACGCGGACATCGAGCTACGTCACCTGCTGGACCTCGTCCAGCACCCCGAGCGCGTCGCCAACTTCACCACGACCGACTCGGTGTCGGTCCTCTGCCAACTCGCGGCTGTGCTCGCCGTGCTAGCCGCCCGACTGGCCGCCAGCTGCGCTGATCCTCAGCGCATGAAGCCAGACAATCGCTTGCTGACCGTCGACGAGGTCGCCAAGCGCCTCTCGATTTCGTCACACGCGGTGTACCGACGCGCTTCCAGCTTCCCGTTCGCCATTCGCATCGGCCGCTATCTGCGATTCAGCGAGCGCGGCCTCGAGGAGTACCTGGAAAGCCGCCGGGGCCGCTGACCGACTCGCGTCGCCTCAACACCTGACCGCGCTCCCGGTCATCTCGCCTCTTCTCAAGGACCAACCCATGAGCAGCTCTCTGGTCGTTACCCTGACCGGCGCGGAGCAGACGATCGCGCCGGGTATCTTCATTCGCCGCCGCTCACGCCATCTGTGGATCCGCTTCCGCGACCAGCGCGGGCGCAAGCAGCGCGAGAGCACCTCGGTGGTATACGAGCCGGGCTCGACGCCCGGCACCGTCGTCGTCCGCTCGAGCGAGCTCAAGAAGGCGCAGCGCCAGCTCGACCGCCGGCGCGGCGAAGTCGCGAGCCAACGGTTCGTCGGAGCCGTCGAGCGAACGCTGAAGTTCGAGGACTTGATGAGGCTGGTGCGCGAGGACTATCAGCTCAAGGGCCGACGGTCGACCGCCTCTCTCGAGTCGCGGATCGCCAACCTCCAGGGCTTCTTCGGCGGCGTCCGCGTGAGCGACATCACCCCGGGTCTGATTACGCAGTATCAGCTCGACCGGAAGCACGGTCGCGTCAAGGCGGCCCGCCGCCGCAGGAAGGACGGCAAGCCCGCCGGTCGCCGTCTGCGACCCGCCGCCAACTCGACGGTCAACCGCGACCTCGAAGTCCTGAAACGCGCCTTCAGGCTCGCGGCCCGGAAGGAGCTCGTCTCACATGTCCCCGAGTTCCCCGAGGACCTCAGCGAGAAAGACAATGTCCGTCAGGGGTTCCTGGAACATCGGGCCTACCTTGCGCTCCGGCGGGCGCTGCCCGACGACTTTGCCGACGTTCTCGATTTTGGCTACCTCGTGGGGTGGCGAAAGGGGTCGATCCACGCCCTCCGGTGGCCCAGCATCGACCGAGCCGCCAACGTCATCTATTTGCCGGCTCGGAACAACAAGACGGGCAGGCCCTTCCGGCTCTGGATGTTCCCCGAGATCCGGGCAGTCGTGGACCGCCGCTGGGCCAAGCGGCATCCGGGGACCGACTTCGTCTTCCACGTTGACGGCCGGCCGATGGGCGAGTGGGACGGAACCTGGAAGCGGGCGTGCCAGGTGGCGGGCGTGCCGGGACTGCTGTTCCACGACCTCCGTCGCACCGCCACGCGCAATCTGATCCGCGCCGGCGTCGACCCGAAGATCGCCATGAAGATCACCGGCCACGAGACCGAGGCCATGCTGCGCCGGTACGATATCAGCGCAGAGGATGATGTCCGGGACGCTGCTGTGGCCTATTCGGCGTATCTGCGCCGCCTGACAGCCGCTCACGGACCGGCGTCACCGACCCGGCCGTCCGGTGGCTCGGCTAGAACTCGGCTCGCAGCGCCGTAAAGACACTGGGCCACACCTTCGAGGCACGAAACGGGCGTCCTCCAAGCCGGCTCCGGGCTTTTCAGAGGAAGGACACGAAGCCGTCTACTCCGGAACCCATATCAATGACAGCGCCTTTCCGTTCTCGCCCTCGACGTGGTAGACACGCCGAATCTCAGCAAGCTCGTGGAGGCGGTAGACGACACGGCGCACGCCCGCGACGCTCCACGACCAGCCGCCGCCGTCCGGCCGACGCTGGCGGAAGTCCTTGGGCTCGAAGCGCACCACCTGGAAGAGCAGCGCGCCGCGCTCGTCGTGATAGTCGTAGGTCGCGGTGATGCTCTTCGAGGTCGCCGCAGCCGGCTGGGCGAACAGCTCGCTGAACATCATTCCGGCGGCCGCCACGATCTTGTCCGCGGGGCAACCGGCAAAGCAGTGGACGAGCGTCGTCCCGTCAGGCGCGGCTGACACCGAGAGGCTGCGCGTTCGCTGATCTTCGTGGGCTGGGCAGAACGCCTTCCAACCGGCGCCGGCGCGCTGCACCCCGCGGAGCCGCTCGAGAATGGCCGGCTTCATCCGCATGCCGGGCACTCCCGCACTGGGACGCTCGGCGCCCCCTCGCAGAAGACCTCGACGACCTGGGCGATGCCGGTCCGCCTCGCCGCCGCGGGCTTCACGACGTAGTGGACGCCGAGGCGGCACCCAGCATCATCCATGGGCTGCTCACATGCGGGGCACCGGCCGGCCAGCGGCGACGGCGAGGGCAGGAGGGCGATGAGCCTCACGACGAACTCGCCGACGATTCCTCGAGCGTGCGAAGCGCATCAAGCCACTTCGACAGCCTCGGTCGCCACGGCAGCCACTCGACCCCGCAACCTCGTCCATCATGCGCTCAAGTTCGCCACGTGCTGCCCGCGCAGCTTCGCGTAGTCGCACGATCACCGACTGGCGTCCACGCGCTGGCGCTCGAACCACTCACGCACCGCGACGGGGTCGAATCTTCTGTACTTCCCCAGCTTCACCGACGGCAAGACTCCGGCCTCGGCCTTCTGGTAGACCCAGGAGACCGGCACGTTCCACGCCGCGGCGACCTCGCGCGGGTCCAGCAGCTTCTCCATGCTCGGCCTCCTCCGTCGTGTGTAGTCGTCCTATCCCGCCTATACCGCCGTCTTGATTCCGTGTCACGGTATTGAGTTATAGTTGTTTGGCAGCTAAGGTCGGAAAGTGGAGGACCTCGAGGATGGGGCGGACGTTCAGCGGGCCAGTCCTTCGTGCGGTCGACCGCTCATACGCGCACGAGTGCGACGTCAGTCGATCTGAGATCCGGCAAGGCGCCGTCGTCAGCGTCGACGAGACGTGGCGCGAGCAGTCTCTCGACGCGAAGTGGACGGTCGCCTATCGCCTCAGTGTTCAGCGCGGCGCACTCGTCGTCGGCGAGGTCCGGGTCTTTCCGACCGAAAATGACGAGCACCGCCCGGCCGGCACGTGGAGCGCCGGGCTGAGGTCGTCAGCCAAGCTGCCGCTCGGAGGGCTGCGGGCGAAGGTATTGCGGAAATTCCGCCTGCTCGACGGGCTCCGTCGAGCGCTGCCTCACCTCGAGGCCGCGGCTGCGGACTGGCGAGCGTTCACTCGTGGGACGGCGGGCCGACGGGCGGGGCTGCTTGAGGACTTTCCGACGCGCCCGCGACCCAGTCGGCGCCGACCTCGGGTGCCGGACACGCAGGTACGCCGGGTTGCTGTGCAGTACCGTCGCGCCTACCGGAAGGATCCGCGCCGGCCGAACGCGATCGTATGCCAGGTGCTCAGACTGAAACGGCGTCGCGTCACGGAGCTCGTGTGGCTCGCACGGCAGCGCGGTTTCCTCTCGCCGTCGGACCGTGGTCAGCGCGGCAAGGCAAGATGCTAGAGAGTACAGAAAGGCCAGCGCGATGAGATATGCAGACCTTGAAGCACTCCGAGTTCCCCTTCCGGATGACCAGCCGATCGACCCTGCCTTCGCGCGGGCCGTCGGCGTCGAGATACCGGCGCTCCGGCAGCTGTACCGAGAGGTCTTCGACGACCTGGATGACGAGGTGTTTGGCGTGCGGTGGTGGGCCGGCCAACTCGGAACGACCCGGCGGATCCTCGTTAGTCACCACCTTGTCGAATGCATCCGAAGCGTCGAGATCAATCTAGTCGAGGCATCCCTCCATCTCCTGGAGGCCACCGACCACTGGGAGCGAGAGAGCGACTTTTTGGCTGACGTAATCCAACGTCGCCCTGACGGCAGTCTGCAATACGAGGCTAGACCGCGCGCGACACCCGCCGAGGACCTCTCGCGTCGATTGGCCACGCTTCACGTCGTCGGTTTTGTCCGAGCAATCGGTAGCGCACTCGACTGCTTGGGAGCCTCCATCATTGGGGTGCTCGCTCTCCCCCGGGACCTCCGCTTCGCGGATTTCGGGAAGGCGCAGAAAGCCCTCGCTAAGGCGGCGTACCCACTTCAGCAAGACTTCGCTCGACGGCATGAGATTGCGATCTCGGAGGTGGGGCCCGCCGGATGGTTGCAATGGACGTTGGACCTTCGAAATATGTATGTGCATCGTGGGCGGCGATCTCACACCTCGCAGCTTCTTCCCCGGCCCGAGGGTATCTACGGGCCTGACGGCCAGCTCGTTCCTAGGCTGATGGCGCTTGAGCAACTCCCGAGCGATCCGTATAGGTCACAGGTCGAGGCGTTCGTCGCGATCGACGAGAAGGCGCCGGTGCTCACGGAGCACGCGGAAGTGACGCTGCGAGGCATACGCCGAAGCACCGTCGACCTCGTGACATGGGCGGCGCGAGACCTAGTTGAGATCTGGCGCACACGTCGCGCGTCGCCAGAAGATCTTGCCCAGTCAAAAGAGCAGTGGCCGGAGGGATGCTCGAGGGAAACCAGCGGCTTCATCGGCTTCTCGCCGGGCAGCGCTCAATACGATCCAACAGAGATACACACGGATCGGGACACGTGGCGGCAATTCAGGACAGCGGCTCTCGAAGACGCCGTCCGGCCCCGGTGGGCATCTTTCGATTGAGTTGCGGAGGGCGGGGTGTTGAGAAACGTGCCGGGCCCCGTTGTCGGCCTCTGGAGAGCAAGTTGCTGGATGGATGCTGGATGAAAGCATCAAGGGCTTCGAGATCCGCTCCCGAAGCCCTTGATTTTTTTGGTTGCGGGGGCTGGATTTGAACCAGCGACCTTTGGGTTATGAGCCCAACGAGCTACCGGGCTGCTCCACCCCGCGGTGACGGAGACGACGTTACCTGACGCCCGCGGGTGTGTCAACCGGAAGGGGCGTGGAACCGGACGGCGAGATCGCGAAGCTCGGCCGGCGAGATGTCCGACACGAGCGCGTAGCCGAGGTCACCGGCGCGCCACACGACGACGCTGAAGCCACGGTCGACGGCGGCGCTCGGACCCCCGGGCCACGCGAGGCCGTCGGCGCGCACGATCAACAGCGTCACCAGGTGCAGCCGGCGGCGGTACACGAACGCCGCGGCGGCGCGATCCTGGATGCGCTCGATCATGCCCCCCTCGAGCACGAGATCGTCACTTCCCGGGAACGGCAGGACCGGCGCGAAATCGAGCCGACCCGTGAACCACGGCCGCACGACATGCTGGTCACTGCTCGCGACGTCGGGCCGGGGCCGGCTGGCGACCCGCAGGTGACTCTCGACGACCGAGGCGACGACCGCGGCCTCGCGCTGTGTCGACGCCGTCTGGTCACGGTGTCGCACGACGATCACCGCCAGCACGAGGGCGGCGGCGAGTGCCGGCACGAGCGCCAGCGCCCACGGGCGCCACCGCCGAGCCGGCCGACCGTGCCCCTCCGGCCACCGAGCGGCGAGCCTCCGCTTGAGCGCACGCGGCGCCGCGTACTGCGGCAGCCGGTCGAGCGCCTCGGAGAGCGCGTGCTCGATCGCGTCGTCGTGCGGGTCCACTGTCATCTCGCGTAGTCCCGAAGCATGATGCGCAGGGCCGCCCGCGCCCGCGCGAGACGCGACTTCACCGTGCCCACCGGACAGCCGAGCACGTCGGCCACCTCGACCTCGGTCAGCCCTTCGAGATCGAGGATGACGACCGCGCGCGCGTCGTCCGACAGCCGCATCAAGGCGCGCTCGATATCCTCGGCGACGACCTTCCGCAGCCGGTCCAGCTCGATGTCGTCGCGAAGCCACGTCTCGTCGACGGCGACCTGCGGCGTGACCGTGTCGAGCCCCCCGACGGTCGGGTTGTGGCGCTCGCGCCGGTACCGGCTGATGAAGGTGTTGCGGAGGATCCGGAAGAGCCACGCCCTGAGGTTCGTCCCCGGCGTGAATCGCTCGGCGGCGCCGAGGGCGCGTGAGTACGTCTCCTGGACGAGGTCCTCGGCGTCGGTGGCGTTGCCGGCGAGGTAGCGCGCGAAGTTGTAGAGGGCGTCCGCGTGGACGAGGATCTCCCGCCCCAGCGCCGCGCCCGGCCCGCCGCTCTCGCCGCTCTCCATCGCCCCTCGTGTCGAGTCACCGCTGTGGTGCACAACGCACGGGCCGGCCGTTCGTTCCCTGGGAACGGACCGGGCACGCCGAAGCCTACATGTGCGAGGGGCTCTTCGCCACCGCCGACCGGCGCATCAAGGAGGCGGAGTCGAAGGCGGGCGCCGCGGGAACTCCCGGCCCCAGAAGCCGTCCGCCGGGCGTCCGTGGGCGTGCCAGTGGTCGGGGATGTTGCGCATGTGGTCGTCGACCCAGCACTCGCCGAAGTGGGCGAGCGCGACCTCCTTGAGGCGCGCGCGCATGTGGGCGACGTGCTCGGCCGGCGGCGCCGTGCCGTGCCAGCGCCAGACGACCATCGGCGTGTCGCAGACGTCGCACTCGGCGACCCAGCAGATGTCGTCCTCGTGGTACCAGGGCGTGATCTTCTTCGCGCGGCAGAGGTCGCAGTCGTCCGCCACGGCTAGTTGATCCGCTTCCCCTTGCCCTGCCACTCCTTGTCGCGCAGCACGAATTTCTGCACCTTGCCCGTGGAGGTTTTCGGAAGGTCGCCGAACTCGATCGCCGTCGGACACTTGAAATGGGCGAGGACGGCGCGGCAGTGCGTGAGGATCTCCTGCTCGGTCGCCGTCATGCCGGGCTTGAGCGTGACGAACGCCTTCGGCCGCTCGCCCCACTTCTCGTCGGGCACGGCCACGACGGCGCACTCCATGACGGCCGGGTGCTTGGCCACGGCCTGCTCGACCTCGATCGTCGAGATGTTCTCGCCGCCCGAGATGATGATGTCCTTCTTCCGATCGCGGAGCTCGATGTAGCCGTCGGCGTGCCACACGGCGATGTCGCCCGAGTGGAACCACCCGCCCCGGAACGCCTCCGCCGTCGCGTCGGGCTGCTCGAAGTAGCCCTTCATGACGTTGTTGCCGCGCATGACGACCTCGCCGAGCGTCTCGCCGTCCATGGCGACGTCCTGCATCTTGTCGTCCACGACGCGCACGAGGTCGGCGATGACGTAGCCCTGCCCCTGGCGCGCGGCGAGGCGCGCCTGCTCCTCCGGAGGCAGGCGGTCCCAGTCCTGGTTCCAGCCGCACACGGTGTGCGGACCGTACGTCTCCGTGAGGCCGTAGACGTGCACCGGCCGGAAGCCGAGCTCCTTCAGACGGCTCAGCAGCGTCGGCGACGGCGGCGCGCCGGCCACGAAGCACGTCACCGTGCGCGCCAGCGCGTGCGCCTTCGGATCGTTGACGATCGAGATCTGCACCGTCGGCGCGCCGCAGTAGTGCGTCACCCCCTCCGTGTCGATCAGCTCCCAGATGCGCGCGGGCTCGACGCGGCGCAGGCAGACATGCGTGCCCGACAGCGCCGTCACGCCCCACGTGAAGCACCAGCCGTTGCAGTGGAACATCGGGAGCGTCCACATGTACTTCGAGTCGAAGGTCATCCCGCCCTCGAGCGTCTCGCCGATGGCGTTCAGGTAGGCGCCGCGGTGGTGGACCATGACGCCCTTGGGCCGGCCCGTCGTGCCGGACGTGTAGTTGATCGAGATCGTCTCGTACTCGTCCTCGAGCCACGACTCGCACGGCTCCGGCGACGCGTCGGCCAGAAAGTCCTCGTACGGATCGCCGGCGGCGCCCGTGTCGTCGCAGCGGATGACCCGCAGCCCCTCGAGCTCGAGCGGCTTGACGAGCGGCTCGAACTCCGCGTCCACGACGAGGACCTTCGAGCCGGAGTGCCGCAGGATGTAGCCGATGTCGTCGCTCGTGAGCCGGACGTTGATCGGCACGAGCACGAGTCCGGCCGCCGGCACGCCGAAGTGCATCTCAAGCATCGCCGGGGTGTTCGGCAGGATCGCCGCGACGCGGTCGAGGTGCGTGAGGCCGAGTGCCCGCAGCCCCGACGCCAGGCGGTTGACGCGTTCCTCGAGCTGCCGGTAGGTGTAGCGGCGCGCGCCGTGGACGACCGCGGTCTTGTCGGGGAACACGTAGGCGCTCCGCCGGAGGAACGCGACCGGAGTCAGCTCGGTCCGGTACGGATGGACCTCCCTCGCGATGCGCGGCACGCGCTTGTCGGCCATGGTCACCTTCTCCGCCGTCGAATTATAGCGCTCACCACCGCGCCGGCCGCACGCCGAGCCAGTAGCCGGCGTGATTGACGACGACGTGGCCGACCGCGCTCAGCCCGACGACCACGAGGACGTCCCAGGCCGCGAGGTCCGCGCGGTAGCCGGCGAAGGCGAGAGCGCCGAGCACGAAGTCGCACTGGTCGAACGGCACCCACGACTGGCCGGGCGCGATGCCGAGCCGGCGCTTGAAGAAGGACTTCGCGACGTCGCCGACCATGGCGCCCGTGCCGAAGAGCACGCCGAGCGTGAGCCAGCGGCCGTAGTCGGCGATACCCCCCGACCACCCGACGGCGGCCTGCACGCCGGCGGTCAGCACCGCGGCCACGACCGCGACGGCGAAGCCCATCCACGTCTTGTGCGCGCCGAACCACTCCGCGTTGATCGGCCGGTTCCAGCCGGGCCAGTAGCGGACGAAGGGCGGCGCCATGTTCGCGACGTACGCGGGCGCCATGAACCACGCGAGCTGGACGATGCGGTCTATCGCCGTCCCTCACGCGATCCGAGTGACGCGGTCCGTCTTGGCGGCGACGTAGCGGCCGCGGCGCGCGATCGCCCACAGCACCCGCCAGGCGCCGCGCGTGGCGAGGAGCCAGTACGTCTGGCAGCGGAAGACGCCCCAGAACTTCTGGCGGAGCGTCGTCCGCCGCACGTTCACGGGGAGCGGGCAGAGCGGCGTGAGACGCTCGATCAGCGTCTGCGTGACGATGCCGCCCACCCAGATGGTCAGCGCGAGCGAGAGCGTCGGGAACGTGACGCCGAGCACGAAGAGCAGCGGGTGGTACGCGAAGCGGTACGCGAGGTGCCAGCCGAGGAAGCCGAGCACCGGGTAGACGACGGCGGCGATCGGCCACTCGACGACCTTGTTGCCGACGTGGCGGCAGAGCTGGGCGAGATTGTAGGCGCTGCGGTGGGCGCGCCACGCGCGCCGGAGGAAGCGAACGTCGTCGAGCACACCCTGGTACCAGCGCGCGTTCTGCCGGATCATCTTGTCGGTCGTCTCGGGCATGTCCACGAGCTCGAGCAGGGGCATCGGCGCCATGACGACGCCGCGCGCGCCGAGGGCGTAGCCGAGCGTCGAGTCCTCCGTCGCCCCCGACGTCGGGAAGCCGCGGAGCGCCAGGAGTGTGTCGAGGCGCACGAACTGGTTGTGGCCGAGGCAGATCTGCGAGCGACGGAAGGCGAACTCGAAGACGGGCCGCAGGAGCGCGGCCAGCCGGGGGGCGCGCGTGCTCAGCCCTTCGAACCACCGCAAACGGCGCGCCTCGTTGATCAGCCGGGCGATGGACACGCGGATGAAGATGGACGACTGCTGGATCGCGCACACGCGGCCGCGGACCTCCAGGCGCGCGAAGTTCGCGAGCGAGAGCGTCACGCCCTGGTACGCGCGGCATCCCCGTCCCGCCAGGACCTCGCCGGCGATCCAGCGGTAGATGTTCCGGTCCGGGATGGAGTCGGCGTCGCTCACGCCGACCCAGACGCACGCCGGATCGTACGCATCCCCGAGCGCCTGGCGCAGCGTCTCGGGACGCAGGGCCCAGTTGAGCTGGTGCGCCTTCCGCCCCTCCACGGGCAGGGCCACGAGCGAGAGCCGCTTCTGCTGCCACGGCGGCAGCGTGTCGCGGAAGCGGCGGACCAGCTCGGCGGTCGGCGCCTCCATCCCCGGATGCGGCGCGCGCTCTTCGGCTTCCCGCGTCGTGACGACCACGTGGAGCTTACCGTGCGGATACCGGGACGCGAGGAGCGCCTTGAGCGTCTCGGCGATCGCCGGCTCCTCGAACGCCGGGACCAGATGGAGGAACTGGGGCGCGGCGGCGGCGCGCTCGAGCGTCGTCTCGTCGGGGAGCGCGTCGAGGTCCCGATACGCGGCCTCGACGAACCCGATCGTCGTCAGCATCCCCTTCCAGTCCAGAAGCAGCTTGAACGCGGCGCGCGCGTTGACGAGCAGCGCCACCCAGAAGGCGGCCAGCCAGAACCAGCCGGTTCCCCAGAGCCAGTCCATGAACGGCGCGCTACTTCTTCTTCTCGGACGGGAATTTGAGGATGGTCTCGCCGGGACGGGCGAGGCCCTGCTCCTCGCGGGCGATCTTCTCGAGGTAGGCGGCGTCGGTCCTGAGCCGCGTGACCTCCTCCACGAGGAGGCGCGAGCGCTCGCGCAGCCGCTCGAGATCGCGCTGCTCGCGCGTGATCTCGCTCCGGACGTCGCGCACCAGCAGGAGGGACTTGCCGCCCCACACGGAGAGGCCGGCGACGAGGAGTGTCAGAGCGGCGAGGCCGGCGAGCCGGTGGCTCATCCGGCGGACCGTGTATAGAGGCCCTTGCCGGGCCACGAGGCGGCGTGACCGAGCTCCTCCTCGATGCGCAGCAGCTGGTTGTATTTGGCCAGCCGCTCGCTCCGCGAGAGCGAGCCGGTCTTGATCTGGCCGGCGTTCACGGCGACCGCGAGGTCGGCGATGAACGTGTCCTCCGTCTCGCCCGAGCGGTGGGAGATGATCGTGCCGTAGCCCGCGCGCTTGGCGAGCTCGATCGCCTCCATCGCCTCGGTGAGGCTCCCCACCTGATTGACCTTCACCAGCACGGCGTTGGCGATCCGCTTGCCGATCCCCTGCTGGATGATCGCCGGGTTCGTCACGAAGAGGTCGTCGCCGACGAGCTGGACGCGCTCGCCGAGCCGCTTCGTGAGCATCGCCCAACCGGCCCAGTCGTCCTCGCCGAGGCCGTCCTCGATGGAGACGATCGGATAGCGGCCCAGCAGCTGCTCGTAGCGCGTCACCATCTCCTCGCTGTCGAGGACCACGTTCTCGCGGCGCAGCCGGTAGCGTCCGCCGTCCTCCGCGAACTCGCTCGCGGCGACGTCGAGCGCCAGCGCGACGTCGTCCCCCGGCCGGTAACCCGCGCGCTCGATCGCCTGCATCAGCAGATCGAGGCCGGCAACGTTGGAGGCGAGCGCCGGGGCGAAGCCGCCCTCGTCACCGACGCCGGTCCCGAGTCGCTTGTCGCGGAGCAGCTCCTTGAGGGCGTGGAACACCTCGGCGCCCATGCGGAGCCCGGTCGAGAAGTTCTCCGCCCCCGCCGGGACGATCATGAACTCCTGGAAGTCGATCCCGTTGTCGGCGTGGGCGCCGCCGTTGATCACGTTCATCATCGGCACGGGGAGCAGGCGTCCGCCGGGACCCCCGAGGTAGGCGTACAGCGGCAGCCCGGCGTCGTCGGCGGCCGCGCGCGCGACCGCGAGCGAGACGGCGAGGATCGCGTTGGCGCCGAGGCCGGACTTGTTCGGCGTGCCGTCGAGCTCGAGCAGCGCCTGGTCGAGCGTCGCCTGCTCGGAGGCTTCCATGCCGTCGACCTCGGGCGCGATCGTCTCCTCGACGTGGCGCACCGCCTGCTGGACGCCCCGGCCGCGGTAGCGCTGCTTGTCGCCGTCGCGCAGCTCCATCGCCTCGCGCTTGCCCGTCGAGGCCCCCGAGGGCACCGCCGCGCGTCCCCACGCGCCGGACTCGAGCTGCACCTCGACCTCGATCGTGGGCCAGCCGCGCGAGTCGAGGATCTCACGCGCGTAGACCCCGGTGATCACGGACATGACGTCAGGACCTCCGCTCGTACACGAAGTCGGCGAGCCGACGGATCGGCTCCGCGGCCGGTCCGAGCGGCTCGAGCGCGCGCTTGCCCTGTTCGATCAGGTCCCGCGCGCGCCTGCGCGAGGCTTCGATCCCGTGGACGGCCGGGTAGGTCGCCTTCTGCTTGCGCTCGTCGCTGCCGGCGGTCTTGCCGAGCTCTTCCAGGCTGCCCTCGACGTCGAGGATATCATCCACGATCTGGAAGGCGAGGCCGAGCGACTCGCCGGCCTCCGTGAGCGCGGCCACGTTCCCCTCCCGCCCGCCGGCGAGCATCGCGCCCGTGCGCAGCGAGACCCGGATCAGCGCGGCGGTCTTGTGCAGGTGGATGTAGTCGAGCGTCTCGGACGAGACGATCTTGCCCTCGCTCTCGATGTCCACGACCTGGCCGCCCACCATTCCGGAGGTGCCCGCGGCGTCGGCGATCTGGATGACGACCTGACCGATGCAGGCCGGGGCGGCGACCCGCGCGGCGTTGTCGGCGATGAGACGGAAGGCCAGCGTGAGGAGCGCGTCGCCCGCGAGGATCGCCATCGCGTCGCCGAAGACCTTGTGGTTCGTGAGCCGGCCGCGGCGGTAGTCGTCGTCGTCCATCGCCGGCAGGTCGTCGTGGATGAGCGAGTAGGCGTGGATCATCTCGAGCGCGCACGCGGCCTCGAGGACGCCCTCCGCCTTGCCCCCGACCGCTTCCGCGCCCGCGATGACGAGGATCGGGCGCAGCCGCTTGCCCGGCGCCAGCACGCTGTAGCGCATCGCCTTGTGGACCGTCATGGGCGGGGTCGTCTCCGGGGGCAGGAAGCGGCCGAGCGCCGCGTCCACAAGCGCTTTGCGGGCGTCGAGGTATCCCGCGAGATCGAACTTCACGCCTCGTCCTCGTCGGCGTCCCACGTCAGCGGTCGCGTCACGAGGCCGCCGGCCTCATCCTTGGTCAGCATCTCGATCTTGCGCTCGGCCGCCCCGAGGTAGTCCGCGCACCGGCGGGCGAGCCCCACGCCCTCCTCGTAGGCCTTCAGCGCGTCCTCGAGCGACAGGGCGCCGCCCTCGAGCATGTCCACGATCTTCTCGAGGCGGCCGAGCGCGTCCTCAAACGGCAGGTCGGTCATCGCGCTCCCTCGCCCCGTCCACGCGGCAGTCGAGACTCCCCTCGCCGAGCAGCACGCGCACGCGGTCCCCCGCCGCGACCTCGCGCCACGAGCGCACGACCCGCCGCTCCGCGCTGAGCGTGAGGCTGTAGCCGCGCCCCAGCACCGCGAGCGGCGAGAGCGAGTCGAGCCGGCCGACGACGGTCTCCATCCGATGGCGGGAGTGGACGAGCCCGTGCCGTATCGCGGTCCGCAGCCGCGTGTCGAGGCGCTCGAGGCGATGCACGCCCTTGGCGAGGCGCGCCACCGGACTCACCGCGCCGAAGGCGGCGACCGCCAGGCGGTGCCGATGCGAGGCGCGCTCGAGCGCCGCCTGGATGGCGCGCCGCAGACGCGCCGTCGTCTCGTCCACGCGGCGGTCGAGGTCGCGCAGCGGCCGGACGGCGGCGCGGTGCAGCCGGCGGCGCAGCGCGTCGAGCGCCTCCACCACCGCCGCCTTCTCGCTCACGACCAGCTCCGCCGCCTGCGACGGCGTGGCCGCGCGCACGTCGGCGACGAAGTCGGCGATCGTGAAATCCACCTCGTGGCCGACGGCCGAGACGACCGGCACCTTGGACGCCGCGAGCGTGCGCGCGAGCATCTCGTCGTTGAACGCCCACAGGTCCTCGAGCGAGCCGCCGCCGCGCCCGACGATGATCACGTCCACGCCGCCGAGCGCGTTGAGCTCCCGCACTCCCTGGGCGAGTTCCGCCGCCGCCCCGTCGCCCTGCACGCGCGCCGGCGCCAGCACGATGTGGACGTCGCCGAAGCGCCGGCCGACGACGCGCAGGATGTCGCGGAGCGCGGCCCCGTCCGGCGAGGTCACGACGCCGATCCGCCTGGGGAACCGCGGCAGCGGCCGCTTGCGCCCCTGGTCGAAGAGCCCCTCGGCGGCCAGGCGCTGCTTGAGCTGCTCGAAGGCGAGCTGGAGCGCGCCGAGCCCTCTCGGCTCGAGGAGCTCGACGACCAGCTGGTATTCGCCGCGCTGCGCGTAGACCTCGATCGAGCCGAAGGCGAGGACGTGCTGGCCGTCGCCGGGCTCGAACTTCACGCGGCGCGCGCGCGTCCGGAAGAGCGCGCAGCGAAGCTGCGCCTGGTCGTCCTTGAGCGTGAAGTACGCGTGGCCCGAGGCGTAGACGCGGAAGTTCGAGATCTCGCCCTCGACCCAGACCGCGGGAAATCCCTCCTCGACGACGGCGCGGAGGCGCTCGGAGAGCTCGGCGACCGAGAGGACGGCGCGGTCGCCCGCGGCCCTCGCCGCGCTCATCGAGCCCCGCTCTGCCGCTCGGCGGCGGTGAGCGTGTTCCGCAGCAGCATCGCGACCGTCATCGGCCCCACGCCGCCGGGCACCGGCGTGATCGCGTGCGCGCGCGGCTCGACCGAGGCGAAGTCCACGTCGCCGACGAGCTTGCCCGTGTCGAGCCGGTTGATCCCGACGTCGATCACCCAGGCGCCGGGCTTGACCATGTCGCCCGTGATCATCCGGGGCCGGCCGGCGGCCACGCAGAGCACGTCGGCCCGCCGCGTGTGCGCGGCCAGGTCCCGCGTGCGCGTGTGGCACATCGTCACCGTCGCGTGGCGGGCGAGCAGGAGCTGCGCCAGGGGCTTGCCCACGAGACGAGAGCGACCGATCACGACCGCCTCGGCCCCCTCGAGCGGCGCGCCGTAGTGGTCGAGGATCTCCATGCAGCCCGCGGGCGTGCCCGGGATCATCCCCGGCTCGCCGGCGAGGAGCCGGCCGAGGTTCTGGGGATGCAGGCCGTCCACGTCCTTGTCGGGCGAGATCGCCGCGATCGCCTCGGCCTCGTCGAGGCCGCGGGGCAGCGGCAGCTGGAGGAGGATGCCGTGGATCGCCGGGTCCGCGTTGAGCGTCCGGAGCAGCGCCAGGAGCGGCTCGCGCGAGAGCCCCTCCGGGTGGATGTGGTCGCGCGAGGCGATCCCGACCGTGTCGGCCATGCGCTTCTTGGACGCGACGTAGATCTTCGAGGGCGCGTAGTCACCGACGAGGACGACCGCGAGCGTGGGCTGGATCCCGGTCCGCTCGCGCAGCCGGGCGACGCCCTCGCGGACGCCGTCCTGGACCTTCTGCGCGACGGCCTTGCCGTCGAGGATCACCGTGGGCGTCGCCTCACGCGGGGATGCTGAGGCGGCGGATCGAGGAGGCGCGCCCCGTGTCGGGGTCGACGACGATGACGACGCCGTGGAGCGCCGCCGGGCCCTTCGCCGTCTCGAAGCGCGTCGGCATCTGGTGGAGGAAGCGCTGGAGGATCTGCTCTCTGTCCACGCCGATGACGCCCTCGGTCGGGCCCGTCATGCCGAGGTCGGTGATGTACGCCGTCCCGCCCGGCAGCACGCGCTCGTCGGCGGTCTGCACGTGGCGGTGGGTGCCGACGACGGCGCTGACGCGCCCGTCCAGGTGCCAGCCCATCGCGAGCGACTCGCTCGTCGCCTCGGCGTGCATGTCCACGAGGACGATCGGCGTCTCGGCGCGCAGCTCGGGGACGATCTCGTCCGCCTTCCGGAAGGGGCAGTCGATCGGCAGCATGAAGACGCGGCCCATGAGGTTCACCACGGCGACGCGGTGCGGGCCGGCCTTCACGGTGACGTGGCCCACGCCGGGCGTGCCCGCCGGGAAGTTGGCCGGGCGCAGGAGGAGATTCTCCTTCGTGATGTACTCGACGATCTCCCGCTTGTCCCAGATGTGGTTGCCCGACGTCATCACGTCGACGCCCTGCTCCAGGAACTGCCGCGCCATCGCGGGCGTCACGCCGAAGCCACCCGCGGCGTTCTCGACGTTGACGACGCAGAAGTCGATCGCGTGCTCGCGGCGGAGGCCGGGCAGGAGCTTCGCGAGCGCCTGGCGCCCCGGCTCGCCGTAGATGTCGCCGACCATCAGGATGTTCACGCTACTTCGCGACCTCGACGGCGCGCGTCTCGCGGATCACGACGACCTTGATGTGGCCGGGATACTGCATCTCCGCCTCGATCCGCTTGGCGATGTCCTTCGCCAGCTGGTACGCGTCGAGGTCCGAGACGATGTCGGCCTTGGTGAGAACACGCAGCTCACGCCCCGCCTGGATCGCGTAGCACATCTCGACGCCCTTGTAGGAGAGCGCGATCTCCTCGAGCTTCGCCAGCCGCTTGATGTACGACTCGAGCACGTCGCGCCGCGCGCCCGGACGCGCCGCGGAGATGCCGTCGGCGGCCTCGGTCAGCACGGCTTCCACCGTCTCCGCCTTGACGTCCTCGTGACCGCAGAGCGCGGCGTTGATCACCTTGGGGGACTCGTTGTACTTCGTCAGGACTTGCAGGCTGATCTCCGGATGGCTGCCGTCCTGCTCGTGCGTCAGAGCCTTGCCGATGTCGTGCAGCAGCCCCATGCGCTTGGCCAGCTTGGCGTCGGCGCCGATCTCGGAGGCCATCATGCCGGCGAGCCAGGCGACCTCCTTGGAGTGCTGCAGGCAGTTCTGCCCGTACGAGGTCCGGAACTTGAGCCGGCCGACGAGCTTGACGAGCTCGGGGTGCAGCCCGTGGACGCCCACCTCGAAGCAGGCCTTCTCCCCCTCCTCCTTGAGCGTGACGTCCATCTCCTGCTTGACCTTGTTGACGACCTCCTCGATGCGCGCCGGATGGATCCGGCCGTCGCTGATGAGCCGCTGGAGCGCCAGCCGGGCGATCTCGCGGCGGTAGGGGTCGTAGGCCGAGATGAGCACCGCCTCGGGCGTGTCGTCCACGATGAGGTCGACGCCCGTGGCCTGCTCGAGCGCGCGGATGTTGCGCCCCTCGCGGCCGATGATGCGCCCCTTCATGTCGTCCGACGGCAGGTCCAGGACCGAGACGGCGGTCTCCACCGTGTAGTCCGGGGCGAGGCGCTGGATGGTGGTCGCGAGGACCTCGCGAGCCTTCTCGCGCGCGGTCTCGCGCGCCTGCTCCTCGAGGCGCATGCCGATCAGCGCGGCCTCGCGGCGCGACTCCTCCTCCATCTGACCGAGGAGCTGGCGCCGGGCCTCCTCGGCGGTCAGGCCGGAGATCGTCTCGAGCTTGCGCCTCTGGTCCTCCAGCGCGTGCGCGAGGCGCCCCTCCTTCTCGGCGATCGACTGCTCACGCCCGACGAGCCCCCGCTCCCGGTCGGCGACCTCGCTGGAGCGACGGTCCGTCTGCGAGACCTTCTTCGAGAGCTCCTCCTCCCGCGCGAGCACGCGCTGCTCCGTCTGCTTGATCTCGCGCTCCTGGCGGCGCGCCTCCTGCTCGAGGTCGCCACGCGCCTTCAGCACGGCCTCGCGCGCCTCGAGCTCGCCCGCCTTCTTACGCGTCTCGGCCTCGCGCTCGGCGGCCTCGAGGATGCGGCCCGCCTGGGCCTCGGCGCTGCCGACCCTTTTCTCGCTCGATTGCTTGTGGAGGAGGAAACCGACGGCGAGGCCAAGCGATGCCACGACCAGCAGCAGCACGACCGTCAAAGGGTCCATCATCGCTCCATCACCCCGGACAGCGATGTGTAAGTGAGTGTCAAATACCCGTCAGACTTAGCAAGTATAGGGGTGGGCGAGAGGGTGAGTCAAATCCCCACCTCTGCCGTGTGCGGAGGTGTTTCGAACCTGGCTTCACCAGGTGGGCGCCGTTATTGGAGAGCTTCAGGCTTCCCCTTCAAGAGGGGCTTGCACACCGCTCCCGCGTACGGCTCCCGATGTGTTGACGAGGTTGAAACTTCCCCCCGGCATCACGCACAGCGCAGGGACGCAGTCTCTTTACCCGCGCGACCCCCCCCGCGTCAAGTCTTTCGTGGGGGGGCGAGCGCGTCAGGCCGGGGGCTTGTCGGGCGGCGCCAGCCGGTCGAGGATCTGGACGAGCGCGCCGAGCCGCCGGCCCAGGTCGCGGCCGGAGTCCTTGGCGGTGTCCCGCGCGTGGAAGAGCTCGTCGGTGATGTCGAGCGCGGCGAGCGTGAGCGCGGCCATCGGGTCCTTCACGCCGGCCTTCTTCAGCGCCGTGACGCGCTCCTCGAGGTAGGCGGCGAGCGAGCGGAGGTACTCCGGCGGCTCCGACGAGCGGAGTGTCAGCGTCTGGCCGAGCACCGTGAGCTGGACGCGGCCCGGCTCGGCCATCAGTCTTGCTGGGGGCCACGAAATGGCCCCCAGACCATTTGGGCGAAGGGGGCTACGCCCCCCTCGGACTCCCCCGGCCGCGCTCGGACGCGCCCCGGCCGAGCCGTGGCGCGCCTCGGGGTCGGTACAGAACGTCTCATCAGCGTGGCGCGTCCAGGTCGAGGCGGCCGAGATCCTTGAGGACCGCGTCGATCTGGCCCACGACCTGGCGACGCTCGTCCTCGAGCCGGCGGATCTCACGCCGGAGGCGGTCGCTCTCCTCGCGCAGACGACCGATCGCCTCGGCCGCGCGCCGGACCGCTTCCTCCAGCTGGCTCAATCGCTCGGCGATGTCGTCGGGCATCTAGCTCCCCCGAAGCGTCACGCGGAGCTGCCCGCACACGCGCTCGGCGATACGCGCCCGGATCGCGTTGACCTCGTCGTCGGTCAGCGTCCGGTCGTCCGCCTGGAAGGTCAGCCGGAACGCGACCGAGCGCCGGCCGTCGGGGAGACGGAAGACGTCGAAGACGCCGAGCCCGCGCAAGAGCGGTCCCGCGTGCGCGCGAATCGCCGCTTCGATCTCGGCGGCCGTGAGCCCCGCCTCCTCCAGCGTGAACGCCATGTCGCGCTCCACCGAGGGGAAGCGCGGCAGTGGCTCCGCGCGTGGCGCGACGGGCGCGTACGGCAGCCGATCGAGCGGGATCACCGCGCCGAAGACGGGGACGTCGATGCCGAAGCGCTCGCGCGCCGCGGCCGACAGCTCGCCCAGTTCGCCCGCGACCTCGCCGGTCTCGAGGACGAGGCTCGCGTGGCAATCGGGCTCGAACCCGCCGAGGCGTCCACCCGGCCGCGTCCGGGCCCGAAAGCCGAACGTCGCGAGCACGTGCTCGGCGTGGCCCTTGGCGTCGTAGACGTCCACGGGCGCGCGATCGCCGTGCCAGCCGGGATCGTCGCGGGCGCCCGCCAGCGCGATCGCGGCCCAGCGCGGCTCGGTCGTCTGTGTGTCGCCGCCGACCGCCCGCTCGTACGTGCGGCCGATCTCGAACACCCGGACGTCGCCCAGCCGCCGGCGCACATTCGTGGCGACGACGTCGAGCACGCCTTCCAGCGGGTGGTGGCGCAGCTGCGAGGCCCCCTGGGTCAATGGATTCAGCAGCGTCACCGGCGCCGCGTCGCCCGCGGCGCGCAGCCCCGCCGTGCGGGCCGGATCGCTCAGGCTGTAGGTCACCGCCTCCACGAGCCCGGCGCCGACGAGCGCCCGGCGCACGAACCCCTCCTGCCGCAGCCGGTCCGACTCGCGCGCGACCGCGACCGTGGCGCCGGACAGGAGCGTGGACGGGATCTTGTCGTACCCCCAGACGCGGATGATCTCCTCGGCGAGATCGTCCTCCATCGCGAGGTCACGCCGGAAGCTCGGCACGGCGACGAGCAGATCCCGGCCGGCGTCGCGGACGCCGAGCCCCAGGCCCACGAGGATCCGCTTGGCGCGGCTCCGCGGCGGCGTCACGCCGAGCACGCGCTCGACGCGCGACATCCGGAGCCGCACCCGCACGGGCTTCCGCTTGCGCGGGTAGACGTCGACGACGCCCCGCGCGACCACGCCGCCGGCGAGCTCGGAGATCAACGCGGCCGTGCGCGCCGAGGCGTCGGTGAGCGCCTCGATGTCCGCGCCGCGCTCGAACCGGTACGCGGCGTCGGTCTTGAGCCCGAGCGCGCGCGCGGTCCGCCGCGTCGTCGCGGGATCGAAGTAGGCGCTCTCGAGCAAGACGCGGGTCGTCCGATCGGTGACCTCGGTGTTGGCGCCGCCCATCACGCCGGCGAGGCCGATCGCGCGCCGCCGGTCGGCGATCACGAGGTTCTCGCGGCCGAGCACGCGCGCCTGGCCGTCGAGGGTCGTGAACCGCTCGCCGCTCGTCGCGCGGCGCACGACGATCGTGGCGTCGCCGACGGTCGAGGCGTCGAACGCGTGGAGCGGATGGCCGAGCTCCCAGAGCACGTAGTTCGTCGCATCCACCACGTTGGAGATCGGGCGGAGCCCGACCGCGCGGAGCCGCGCCGCCAGCCACGCCGGGGACGGGCCGACCCGCACGCCGTCGATGACGCGCACCGTGTAGCGGCGGCAGACGTCGGGCGCCTCGATCCGGACGCGCACGAGGTCGCGGGCGCGCTCGCGGCCCTCGCGCAGCGTGGGTCTCGCCGGCCTCAGCCGCGCGCCCGTGAGCGCGGCCAGCTCGCGCGCGAGGCCGAGGACGGAGAGACAGTCCGGCCGGTTCGGCGTGATCTCGATGTCGAGGAGGTGGTCGTCGAGGCCGAGGACGCGCACGAGGTCGGCGCCCGGCCGCGCGCCGTCCACGAGCAGGAGCCCGGCCTCGTGCTCGTCGCCGAGGCCGAGCTCGGGCGAGGAGCAGAGCATCCCCTGCGACTCGACGCCGTGGATCGTCGCGACGCCGACGCGCCGGCCGTCCGGCAGCGTCGCGCCGGGCGGCGCGAAGGCCGCGCGGGCGCCCGCCTTCGCGTTCGGCGCCCCGCACACGACGCTGAAGCGCCGGCGGCCCGTGGACACCCGGCAGAGCACGAGCCGGTGGCCGTGGCTCTCGCCGAGATCCCGCTCGACGGCCTCGATCTCGCCCACGACGACGCCGGCGAGCCCGGCGGGGGCGGACGGGGTCACGCTCGCCACATCGACGCCGGCGTTGACGAGCCGGTCCGCCGCGTTCTGGGGCGACAGGCGCAGGTCCACGAATTCGCGAACCCAGTTGTACGGGATCTTCATCTGTACGGGATCTTCATCTGTACAGGATCTTCATCTGTACGGGATCTTCATCGCGCCGGCCCGCTCACGCGAACTGCCGCAGGAAGCGCAGGTCGTTCTCGAAGAAGAGGCGGAGGTCGTCCACGCCGTACTTGAGCATCGCGATCCGCTCGATCCCCATGCCGAACGCCCAGCCCGTGACCTCCTCGGGGTCGTAGCCGCCGTTCTCGAGGACGCGCGGGTGCACCATGCCGGAGCCGAGAATCTCCAGCCAGCCCGACTGCTTGCAGACGCGACACCCGGCCCCCGCGCACAGGAAGCACAGCACGTCCACCTCGGCCGACGGCTCGGTGAACGGGAAGAACGAGGGCCGGAAGCGAATCCGCGAGTGCCCGCCGAACATCTCCCGCGCGAAGAGCTCGAGCGTCCCCTTGAGATCGGCCATCGTGATGTTCCGGTCCACCGCCAGCCCCTCGACCTGGTGGAACACGGGCGAGTGTGAGGCGTCGGGCACGTCGCGCCGGTACACGCGACCCGGCACGATGATCTTCACCGGCGCGCGCCCCTTCGCGGCCAGCATCGTGCGGATCTGCACGGGTGACGTGTGCGTTCGGAGGAGCGTCTCCTCGGAGAGGTAGAACGTATCCTGCATGTCGCGCGCGGGATGATCCTTGGGAATGTTGAGCGTCTCGAAGTTGTAGAAGTCGGTCTCGATCTCCGGCCCGTCGGCCACCGAGAAGCCGAGTCCCACGAAGATCGCCACGATCTCGTCGTGCACGCGCGTCAACGGATGCACCACGCCGGCGGGCGGCCGGCGCCCGGGCAGCGTGAGGTCGGGTCGCTCGCTCTCCCGCCGCGTCCGGCGCTCCGCCAGCTGCGCCGCCGCGAGACGCGCGTCGAGCAGCGCCTCGAGCTCACGCTTGGCCTCGTTGGCGGCGGCGCCGACGAGCGGGCGCTCGTCGGGCGGCAGCGTGCCGAGGGCGCGGAGGAGCTGCGTGACCGCCCCCTGGCGGCCGAGGTAGCGGACCCGCAGCTGATCGAGCTCGGCCGCCGTGGACGCGCGGGCGATCGCCTCCCGCGCTTCGGCCGCGACGGCGTCGACGCGCGGATGGCCCACGACGTCCCCTTAGCGCGCCTGCGCCCTGGCGGTCTCGGCGAGCTTGGCGAAGGCCGCAGGGTCGCTCACGGCGAGCTCCGCCAGCACCTTACGGTCGAGCAGGATGCCGGCCTTGCGCAGCGCCGACATGAAGCGCGAGTACGACAGCCCCGCCCCACGGCAGGCGGCGTTGATGCGCACGATCCAGAGCGCGCGCCGCTCCCGCTTCTTCAGCTTCCGGCCGCGGTACGCGAACGCGCCGGCGCGCAGTACGGTCTCGGCCGCCGTCCGGTACAGCTTGCGACGTCCGCCGAAATACCCCTTCGCCTTCTTGAGGATCTTCTTGCGCCGTCGGCGCGTCTTCGCTCCACCTTTTGCCCGTGGCATGACTCCGGTCCTCCCGACTTATAGATAGGGAACGAGCACGCGCAGCCGGTGCTCGTCCGCCTTGTCGATCTGCTTGGTGGCGCGAAGATGGCGCCGCCGCTTCGGGTTCTTCTTCTCGAGCTTGTGCTGCTTCCAGCCGCCGGCGCGGCGCAGCTTGCCGGACGCGGTCCGCTTCAGCCGCTTGGCCGCTCCACGCTTCGTCCTCATCTTCGGCATCGTCCCGCTCCTTTTATAGGCTCGCCTAATGAGCCTTGGGGCTCAGCATGATGTGCAGCATCCGCCCTTCCATGCGCGGGTTGTTCTCGGTCACCGCGATGTCCGCCACCGCCTCGACCATCTTCTGCAGCATCTTCCAGCCGAGCTCGGTGTGTGCCATCTCCCGTCCGCGGAACCGGACCGTGACCTTCGCCTTGTGACCGTCCTCGAGGAACCGTCGCACGTGCTTCACCTTGAAGTCGAAGTCGTGCTTCTCGGTTTTCGGTCCCATCTTCACTTCTTTGATCTGGATCGTCGTCTGCTTCTTGCGCGCCTCCTTCAGCCGGCGCGCCTGCGTGTACTTGTACTTGCCGAAGTCCATGATGCGGCAGACCGGCGGCTGGGCATCGGGCGCGACCTCCACGAGGTCGAGGTCCTGGCCGCGCGCCGTCTCCAGCGCCTGGGCGATCGGCATGATGCCGAGCTGCTCGCCCTCCCCGCTCACCACCCGAACCTCACGAGGCGACTCCTCGTTAGTGGGTGACGGCTGCCGGGCGCCCGCTCACGAGCGGCCCACGGTCAGGCTGGCGGAGCGCGAGCCGATCTCGCGCGCGAGATCCGCGACGACCCGGTCGAGCGCGACCGCGCCCAGATCGTCGCCTGTCCGGTGACGAAGGCCCACGGTGGACGCGGCCTCCTCGCGCGCGCCCACGACCAGCATGTAAGGGACCTTCCGGAGCTGCGCCTCGCGGATGCGATAGCCGAGCTTCTCGTTGCGGTCGTCGAGCTCCGCCCGGACGTGCGCCGCCCGCAGGCGCGCGTGCACGGCGCGGGCATAGTCGGCGAACTTCTCGCTGATCGGCAGCACCCGCGCCTGCACCGGCGCGAGCCACGTCGGGAACGCGCCGGCGTAGTGCTCGACGAGGATGCCGACGAAGCGCTCGAAGGAGCCGAAGATCGCGCGGTGGATCATGACCGGACGCTTGGCCTGCCCGTCGCTGTCGATGTACTCGAGCCGGAAGCGGTCGGGCTGCTGGAAGTCGATCTGGATCGTCGCGACCTGCCACCGGCGTCCGAGCGCGTCCTGGATGTCCACGTCGATCTTGGGCCCGTAGAAGGTCCCGTCGCCCGGGTTCAGGTCGTACACGAGGCCGTTGGCGCGGAGCGCGTCGTGCAGCGCGCCCTCCGCCCCTTCCCACTGCTCGTCCGTCCCGAGCGAACTCGTAGGGCGCGTGGACAGCTTGAAGAACGGCTCGAGCATGAAAGTCTTGTACCACTCGCGGACCAGCTCGAACATCGCCGTGATCTCGTCCTGGATCTGGTCGAGACGGCAGTAGATGTGCGCGTCGTCCTGCGTGAACTGGCGCGCGCGAAAGAGACCGGCCAGCGTGCCCGAGCGCTCGTTGCGGTGCAGCCGTCCCATGTCGCTGAAGCGCAGCGGCAGGTCGCGGTACGAGCGCAGCGCGTGGCGATAGACGAGCGTCGACTCCGGGCAGTTCATCGGCTTGAGGGCGAAGAGCTGCTTCTCGACCTCCAGGATGAACATGTTCTCGCGGAAGTAGTCCCAGTGCCCGGACTCTTCCCAGAGCCGGCTGTTGACGAGGATCGGCGTCGAGATCTCCTGGTAGCCGCGCGCGTCGAGGACCTCACGGACGAAGCGCTCGAGCTCGCGCACCACGGTCCAGCCGTTCGGGAGCCAGAAGGGCGACCCCGGCGAGACGTCGTGGAAGGCGTAGAGGTCCAGCTCGCGGCCGAGCTTCCGGTGGTCGCGCTTCTTCGCTTCCTCGACACGCCAGAGGTGCTTGTCGAGCTCCTCCTGCGTGAGCCAGGCCGTGCCGTAGATCCGCTGGAGCATCGGGTTCTTCTCGTCGCCGCGCCAGTAGGCGCCCGACGACGAGAGCAGCTTGAAATGCCGCACCTGCGCGGTCGAGGCGACGTGCGGGCCTCGGCACAGATCGACGAAGTCACCCTGCCGGTAGAGCGACACCCGCGCGTCGGTGATGCCCTCGATGATCTCGACCTTGAAGCGCTCGCCGCGCTCGCGGAAGAACGCGATCGCGTCGGGACGCTCCATCTCCTGCCGCTCGAAGGGGAAGTCCGCTTTGGCGATCGCGCGCATCTCGGCCTCGATGCGGGCGAGATCGTCCGGCGTGAACGGCTCCGACTTCAGGAAGTCGTAGTAGAAGCCGTCCTCGATGGCGGGGCCGATCGCCAGCTTGACCTCGGGGAACAGGCGCTTCACCGCCTGAGCCATGACGTGCGAGGTCGAGTGGCGCAGCGTCGCCAGCGGCGAGGGATCGCAGTCGAACTCGCCGGTCAGCTTGAGGTGGCGTTCTTCTTCAGACAGAGGCGCGCCTGCCGGGCGGTTGGAATGGTAGGCTCGGGCGGTTTCGAACCGCCGACCTCCTCTGCGTCAGAGAGGCGCTCTCCCACTGAGCTACGAGCCTATCCAGAGTGCCGCTCATGCTACAGGGCCCTTTGTTGG
>WNGG01002422.1_pt1 | contig 31868 bp, 17 predicted proteins | sample 5400661 | NCBI WGS metagenome assembly WNGG01 (sample SAMN13153372, study PRJNA577476) | soil metagenome | isolation source: 100 cm soil or saprolite under Garry oak tree replicate 1 | place: USA:California | collected 2016-06-15
CGGGCTACAGTCTAAGTTATGTATGACCGAACGGTCAAGATAAATATTGGCATTAATTACAATATTACTTGCTACACATTTTGGCAAAAACCCAGCATTCTTGAGGTTTTGACGGTTTTTTCTAGGAAGTTAGGCTAGCTGGGGACCGCTGGCTCCTGGGCGCGGGAGGAAGCGAACGGCCGACCGGAATCTTCGACGCGCAGGGCGAGGCCACCGCCGCTGGTCGAAACATCGACGAGAACGAGCACGCCGAGCCTCGCATTCACAAGGCCGCGACGCCCTGGCGTAGACGAGGCAAAGCCACGCGTGGACGGCCTCCAGAGGTGCGGGTTGCAGGCGCTGCGGACGAGCACCCAGAATGGAAGTAGCCGAGGCGCGTTCGCATTTTACAAAGTGGCAGAATTGGTACGCCACACGGCCAGAGCTTTTTCGAAAGCCTTTGACACCGGAATCCGCTGAGATTTTGGTTGACCAACTGAGTTCGCTCCGAATGCATCTTCCGATGCAGGACGTTTATATTTTAGGTGCCGGCTTCTCAAAAGCAATTTGTGAGCAAATGCCGGTCTTGAGCGAGTTCGGCCAGCACTTTCAACAAAGTGATCCCGGCCCGATCCGTGAGGCCTTCGAAAACCAGTCGCGCTACGCCACCGAACTCTCCAGAAATGTCGAACTGCTGCTGACGTACTTGTCTCAGCAGAAGCCGTGGCTCACTGAGGCCGAGAACTTAAGAGATCGTGCGCTCTTCTTGGAGCTGTCCCGGGGAATCGCCGGATTTCTTAATTGCAGAACCGCTGAAAGCCTGCGGCAGTTGGGAGATTGTCCCCGTTGGCTCAACCATCTGGTGGGAGCCTGGCATGGGAACCGATCTACCGTCATTTCCTTCAATTACGATACCCTGGTCGAAACGGTGGCAGGTGATTTTACTTGCCAGGGCAAAAAGGTAAAAATTGGTTGCGGTCGACTGTACCCAGTGCCGCTCTCCCCGGCTAACCTCCGGAATGCCGGGCCTTTCGGTGAACCTATGCAACACACTTTCACCCTGGTGAAGCTCCACGGATCGGTCAATTGGTTTTATTCAGGCAGGCCCAATTTTGCTGGAGAAACAATTTATTACGTCAAGACGATGGAAGGAATGCATGCGGTTTTCGAAGGCGATTCAGCAATTTGTTATCAGATGGCCAGCGTTGTGGACAAAGTTCCGCTGATCATTCCCCCTACGCTCGAAAAGAGCATGATTTCGCAGCACGAAACCTTAAGCACACTTTGGCTACGGGCCAGCCAGGCTCTCAAGCAGGCCGACAGGATTTTCTGCTTGGGCTATTCTCTGCCTGAAAGCGATTTGCCGGTCCGGTTCTTGTTGAGCGGCCTCGCTCCCTCAAAAGCAAGCTTCGAAATCGTGAACCTGGAAAACAGATGTGACCACTTTGCCAAGTTGTTACCGAAGTCCTTAAACGTTACACAGAGATTCGAGGGGCCGGGTGCCGTTTTAGATTTCTGCAAAGCTCAGTTGGGCCTGAGTTCTTGAGTTGTTCGGACCCATCCGAAAGCTGAGAGCTTGGTCCCTAAACGGCAGTTCTCGCCCGTTCTCCTCCTTAACCGCGGCTCTTATTTTTTGGCCTAATTGGCCGCTGTGCGCCAGCGTACTTTGTGCATCGAGGCAAAACAATGGCGCTCGCAGGGACGTTCGCCCTCCCGGTTCGGGGAACAGGGGGCTTCGCGGCTGGATAAACTGGGCCTTTTTCAAATGTCTCACCGTGAGAGATTTGATAAGTCGCACGACCAGAAGGGGTTGGGTGGGGCAAGGCAGAAGGAAGAAGGCAGAAGGCAGAAGGTTTGCTGGCCGGAGGCGTGAGGCGGTTTACCGCTAATCTTCGCTAATCTCCGCTAATGGCCTCAGTCGCCGCAGTTCCGGCGGGCTTGAGGCGGCAGATTAGCGGTAATTAGCGGTAAAATGAGCCCCCTCGGTCGCCGCAGTTCCGGGGGGCGGGAGGCGGTCTGGCCCATTGTAAAGAGTTAGCTGAGACACAGTCGTAACTCCTTCTGGGCGTGGAGGTTAGCAAATTTCTCACTGTGAGAAGTTTGGTGCTGCGCACGGCCCCGGGGGGGGAATGCAGAAGGCAGGGCTTGACCACGGATTACACGGATTGACGCGGATAAAAGGGGTTTCGCATCCGTGGCCATCCGTGTCATCCGTGGTTACATTTTGGGGAATGCGGGATGCGAATTGCCTGAAAACGATGGGGCTTGCGCGGACGCTCGCCCTCCCGGGTTGGGGGCGCAGCGCGCGGCCACGGCGGAATGCGGAAGGCGGGGCGGAAAGCGGAAGCCGAAGTCGGCGCGAGGGGCCAGCGAGTCCTTGGTGGCGATGGGGAGACTGTAGGCCGGGTCCCCTGACCCGGCATCCCCTTTTGTCCCCCTGACCCGCCGCCCGGTGAGGGCACCGGGCCTACATCGTCGCCGCCAAATCGCAAGCCGACAAAGTTTTCGCCCCGCCAGGGCTGCGTGCGGCTGCCGTTGGCGAGACGCCGACCGGGTGCGACCGAGGCGGTCGCGCTCCCACAACGATTTGGGGTGCAACCGGTTACGAAAGTTCTTGACTCTCCCAGGCGTTTGTGGTATTGGTCTTCCAGTGATGCAGAAACGATTGTTTCATTGTAGCCCGGAGCCGAGGGCGGCGGGGACGGTCGAGTCCCCGGAACGGCGGGAAGGCCCGGGCGGCGGCGGCTCGCTGGATCGGCGCTTGAGCGAAACCGAGGAGAGCACGGCGTGGATCGCGCAGGGTTGCGGCGGAGGACAACGATTGCGCAAGTGGCTGGGCCGGTGTCATTTGTGGAGCAGTCCAGTGATGGGCGCGCGGAATATTCGGGGCGATTTTGGTAATCCCGGCAGAGGCTGCCGGGCGAACCTTCTCAATCGCTACACCAGACCATTCTCCACTTTCCGCCACTTCTGCCACTTCTGCCACTCAGGATGATCGTAACAGTTGTTTCATTTGTCACAGTGACGAACGCGGATCGGGGCGCTGCGCGCGGCCACTGCGGAATGGGTATCGGGACGGCCACGCCTCGTCGAAATTTCTCACGGTGAGAAATTTGATATGTGCCTGGTGGGGAATGAGTTCGAGAATTTCGCGCGGCGTGGCGGGCCGTGCCCGGGCATCGCTTACCGCTGGTAGAGCGGGACGTAGTGGTAAGGCATGGCGAGAATCATCGTATAAACGGCGGTGCTGTACACCATCCCCACCTGCCGTCCCTGGTCCAGTTTCGGCTCCCAGTAGGCGAGGCCGCCTTTGACGGTGACGTTGTTGAGCAGCACTTCCTTGAGTTGCGCGTACCATTTGGCCCAGGTTTCGCCCCCGATCATGTACTGGGCCGGGGCCGCGTAAAAATTTCCGTAGGTGAACCACATATCCTCGGATTTGAAATTCTTGAACAAATACTGCGAGCCTTTCTTTACCATTTCGTCGTCGTAGAGTCCGCAGACTTGCAAGGAATAAATGGCCGCCGCCGTGCGGGCGAAGCCGGGGTCGCGGCTGGGTTGGTAGCAAAACCCGCCGCTCGCCGCGTGGTAACAACTCTTCACGTAGCTTACGGCCCGATCGAGGGTCGCCTGCGGCACTTCCAGCCCGGCGTTTTTCGCGGCGCGCAGGGCGACGACCTGCAACACCGTCACCGAAATGTCCGCGTCGCGCGCGATGGGCCGATAGCGCCAGCCCCCTTCCTCACTCTGCGAAGCCACGATGAGCTTGATGATCCGCTCGAGCTTGGACCGCATGGCCGGCGAGCGGGTCGAGCCATAAAGCTCGGCCAGCGCGATGGAGGCCACGCCGTGGCCGTACATGTATTGGCCGTCATTGCGGTTGCCCATCAAGCCGTCCGGCGCGGTGTTATCGAGCAAGTACTGCAGGCCGGCGGAGACATTTTTCCCGAACTCCCCTTCTCCCGGCAATTGGCCGGCGGCTTGAAAAGCCAGCAAGACATAGCCCGTGATCGCGATAGGATGCTGCTGCTCTTCCGGCGATGCCGCCCAGGAGCCGTTGGGCGCTTGTTTTGCCGCGAGCCATTTCAACGCTCCCTGGATGACGGTATCGGTCCTCGCATCGACGGTGACGGCGTCTTTCCGGCCAGGTTCCTGGGCGCGACTGGGAAGATTCCAAGCCAGCATCAGGCAGAGAAAAGTCCGCAAGGACTGCGCAAACTGGCGTGTCGTCACTTCTGTCCCGTCTGGTCGGAGAGGTTTTTCAAATATTGTTCCACCAGCGGGCCGTACTCCTGCGGATACTTTTCGGATTGGGATTGCTGGATCGCGGCGCGGTCGCGGGCCGGCAAACCGGTGAATTGCCCCGGTCCCAGGGTGTTCCGTCGCGGTCCGTCGGCGCCGCCGCGGCCATCCCAGTTTCCCTCGCGACCGTCCCCTTGCGGGCTGGGCGTGCCCCCGGCTTGCGGCGGTCCTTTCCCCTGCCCGGGGCCGGGCTTCTGCCCCTGGCCCTGGCCTGGCTCGGCACTCGCGAGCGCCGCGTCCGAACCCAGGCCGGCCTGCGCCAAAGCGAGCGCGGCCAGTGCCTGTGCCAGCGACTGGGACGCGGACGCGGCGCTTTGTTGCGCTGGTGAGTTTTGTCCCGCGGACGCTTGGGCGGCGCCGTCGATCAGGGAGCCTTCCGCCGATTGCAAAGCGGATTGGGCCGAGGCAGGAAGCGCGCCCAGCTTACCCGCGGCCAGCGGACCAACGGCATCCCCGGCTTGGTCGAGCAATTGAGCCGCTTTCTGCATCGCCGCGGCCGGGGCTTTTTGCTGGGTGGCCAGAAGCTCCTCGGCCAATGTCTTGACCTTGGTCTGCTGTCGCGACAGTTCCGGCAGCGATGGCGGATCGGCCTCCGAACCCCCGTTCTGCCGGAGGTCGCCCTGAGAACCAGCTGGAGCTGGCGGATCAGCCTGAAGCGTGTCCTGGATTGCCTGCTGCGCGGCCGTCATCGACGCGATGGCTGCGGGAAGATTGCTTTGCGCCAATTGTTGGGCGGCTTGATCGGCGGCTTTGTGCGCCTGATTGACGGGCTTGGAAGCGGAAGTGGTCTGCGTCATCTGGCCGAGGGCGCTGGCGATCTGTTGTTGCTGCTGCTGGAGCCATTCGAGCAAGCCCGGCGGGCTTTGGCGCATCTCTCCCAATGCCTGGCTCACGTCCTTTTGCGCCTGTTCAATGATGGCCGCGGCGTCGGCCAGGGCCTTCGCTTTGTCGTCGGGCGCGAGTCCGAGCAGATTTTGGAGCTGCGCGATTCGGTTTTCGAGTTCTTTCTTGGCGGCATAGAGATCCACCAAGGCTTCGGTTTGTTTCGGTTGCGCGGCTTTCGGGGCGGGCTTGTCCAATTCATTCCTGGCCTCGGTCATGTGGCCCTTGGCGTCGCCCAAGTGCGCGGCGGCCTCGGGGTTTGGCGCGGAGGCTTGCTGCTGTAATTGGCCGGTGTCGTTGCCCAGCTTCTCCTGCGCGGAGGAGATTCCCTGCAATGGCGGCGATTCGGGCTTGATTGCCTCTTTGGCGGTTGCCATTTGGAGCCGCTGCTGTTCTTCGATGATGGCCCTCAATTTTTCGAGCAGTGCTGTCATTTCGGCCAGTTCCTGCTGGGCCGCTTCCAGGCGGGCGATGTCCTGGGCAAGCTGCTGGGCGGCGGCTTGCAACGCGTCGATGGCCGCTTGCTGGGCGCGCTCATCGGGCTTGGCCTTGGCCAGGGAGTTCTGCGCTTTCTGCATCTGGTTGCCCCCTTCTCCGATCGAGCGCGCCGCCGCCGACGCTTGTGCCGAAGCCTGCTGTTGCAACTCCTGCGCTTTGTCTCGCAATTCACCTTGCTTGGGCGCTTTGGCCGGCAGGTCGTTCGGGTCCGCGGCCGCGGTCTCCTCCTTGAGTTGCTCCTGGTCTTTGATCAACTCGTTGACCTGCTCCTGCAACTCCTTCGTGGCCGCGAGCGCATTTTCGGGTTTGGACGATTGCGCTTCCGCCCGGGCCAATTGTTCCTCCAGGGCGCGCCGGGCCTGGGCGAGCTTGCTCAAGGCGTCGCTTTGGTTGGCCGCCGCTTTTTCGCGTTTCTTTTTGGTTTCCTCCACCGACGACAATGCGCTGCGCGCTTCCTGCATTTGGTCGGCGGCGGCGGTGAGTTGCTCGACCGCCACTGGCGCCAGGCTCTCCAGGTCGTGGCGAATCAGGTCGGTCGTGTCCAACACGTCGGCCTGTTTGATTTCCAGCTTCGCGGCTTCGTCCTTTTCCATTTTCCTGGTGTCCGCCCGCAGTTGCCGCTGCGTGTCGATGGCCTGATCCAGCTCACGGATGGCTTGACGCAGTGCCTCGACTTCGCCCTGCGAAAGCGTGAGCAGGGCCGCAATCTCGCGGAACTGGTCCCGGGCTTTCTTTTCGTTTCCGGTCGCGCTTAAAAGCCGGGCGGACTTGAGTTGCTCCGCCGCGCCGTCAAGGGCCGGGAGCAGCCCGCCGGATTTGGCCTGCTGCAAGGCGGTGCGGGCGCGTTCGGCGCTATAGCCATCGGTGATTTCCCGGGTGAATCGCTCCAGCCTGGCCAGCACGGGCGCGGCCTCGTCCTTCAAGGTCTCCTGGTCGGTCTGCTGGACTTTCAATTCGGTTTTCTGTCCTTCATCGAACAAGTTATAGGCTTTGCCCTCGGTCTTTTTCGCCAGCCAAACTCCCGCCCACATATAATCCGACTCGCGCCGGGCAAACTCCTTGAAGCGAACGGACAGTTCGTACAAGGCCTGCTGCCGCTGATATTCGAGGAGGAGTTGGTGGAGCTGGGTGATGATCGCTTTCTGGCCGGCATACGCATCGGCCGCGCGGTTCGCCGAGGCAGCGGGATCGTTGACCCCGCGCGCCTCTTGGAGCAACGCGATGACTTTCTCCATCTCCTTGGCCGTGAGTTTCCCGAGCACGGCGCGAATCGCCTTGAGCGCTTTCACGTCTTCCCCGCCGATCCCATTTCTCTCAAATTCGGCGAGAATGGCGTCCAACTGCTCGCTCACCCGGGTCGTGGCGGTTTTAATTTGTTGTTGCCGGAGTTCCTGCTGGAGCATGTGGTCAACAGTGGCAGGCGGGGGTTCGGCGCCGAGCGCCATCGCCATCCACCCGGCGAGGCCAGCGCCCGCCAGGGCCGAGGACAAACGTTTTGCAAAGCGTTTCATTATCCGTCGCCTTAAAGGTGCCTCATTTCGCCAAAAAAGCCAAAGCTGCCGATTCAAAAGAACGCCACTGAAGTTTCCGCCTTTCAAAACCAATCCGGAGGGACCCGGCGTCTCCAGCGTTCAAGGATCAGGCTCATGGCGATCGGCCACGGGCTTCGCTTCCGCGAGCGCCCGCTCGAGCAACCGCCGCTGCTCCTCGCGCGCCCGGCGCCGCACGGCCGAGACATCGCGCAACGCCAGGAAGATCGCCGAAAAAGTGAGCGCAAAACAAACCAACCAATAGAGCAAAAAAGTGGCGCCGGCAAGGCGATCCTCGATGATTGTTTGTCCCGAAATCAACAGGCCGGCGGCGGCGACCAGACAAAACACGCCTGCCCAGCGGCGCCGCGCGTCAGCGGAATCGAACATGGAGCGCAGCCTGTCAGCAAGGCCGCCCCACCCCAAGGAGAAAGTTGCCAGTGCGGCCGGCAAACCCCATCGGAGCAGCTTGGTGAAACCTCCATGCTTTGAGCGAGGCCGCTCCCGTTTCGCCGCCAGGCCCGCGCACCCCTGACATCCGTCGCGGAAAACTCCCGCCAAGTTTTCCATCGACCTCTGGCCGGGATGAAGGCAGACTCGCCGCGTCTGAAAAACGCAAGATTGCTATGCACATCGCCACCCAACTCGCCCTCTTCCTGAACAACCGCCCGGGCACTCTCGCCCGCGTCTGCGACGCTCTGAGCAAGGCCAAGATCAATATCTACGCGGTCACCACGAGCGACACGGTGGACCATAGCGTCGTGCGCATGATTGTCAGTGATCCGCGCAAGGCGCTGCTCTTGTTCGAAGAGCACGGCACGCTGGTCGTGGAGACCGAGGTGCTGTTAATCGAAGGGTCCAACAAACCCGGCTCGCTGGCCCAGATTGCGCACAAGCTGGCCGATGCGAAAATCAACATTGAATACGCCTATTGCGCCACGCCGCCCGATGCCAAAAAGGGGCTGCTGGTGCTGCGCGTCTCGGAAGCCAAGAAAGCGCTGAAAGTCTTGAACAGTTGAAGCACTGCGGGTCGGCCTTGCTGTCTGAAATGCGCGGCCCGCGCCGTAGAGCCTGTTTGGAAAGCCGCCCGGTCAGGGGACCGAGCCTACAGGGCTTCGTGATTTTTTTTGGCCATTTCCTGTAGGCCGCGTGCCCTCCCGCGGCGTCCGCCGACAACCTTAAAACACGCTCTTAGGCCCGGCGGCGTCTGATTGGCGCGGGATACGTCGTCCAACTACTCCATTCCCAGGCCGTGGATGTCCCGACACCAGCCAGGGTTGTTCGTTGAACGCCGCCCGGCGCCCATCCTCCGCCCGCCGGCTACTGACGCCTGAAAACCAACAAATCGAGGATTGCACTGCGTTTGAGTTTGAGTAAATAATATCAAAATTTATGTTCAAAAATGAACGAGAGCGTGGTTACATCGGCTTCCCAAAAAGATGAGCGAAGAAAAAGCGCAGCCGAAAACCTGGCGCGGCGAACTGACCGGCCCGCCCCCGAAACAGGGGCTTTACGACCCGCGGTTTGAGCACGACGCCTGTGGAGTGGGTTTTTTGGTCAATATCAAGGGCCGGAAGTCCCATCAGCTAGTGCGCCAGGCGCTGAACATCCTCGTGAACCTCAACCATCGCGGCGCCTGTGGTTGCGAAGCGAACACCGGCGACGGCGCGGGGGTGTTTCTCCAAGTGCCGCACGCGTTTCTCGAACAAGCCTGTTCGGCAGCCAAGATTTCGCTTCCTGGGCCGGGCGAATACGGCGTCGGCATGGTCTTTCTCCCGCCCGATCCCGGCGAACGCGCCAACTGTGAAAGCATATTTGAGGACATCGTCACCGAGGAAGGGCAACGACCGCTCGGCTGGCGCACGGTCCCCACAGACAATTCGCGACTCGGCGAGACCGCCAAGGCTTCCGAACCGGTCATCCGCCAGGTGTTCATCGGCCGCAACGCGAACCTGTCCGACGACATGGAATTCGAGCGCAAGCTTTACGTGATACGCAAGCGCGCCGAGAATGCCATTCGTTATTCGGGCCTTAAAAGCGGCCATCGCTTTTATATCGCCAGCCTCTCGTACAAGACGCTCATCTACAAAGGCATGCTGATGGCGGAGCAGGTCGCGGATTACTACCCCGATCTGATGAACCCGGCGCTGGAGACGTCGCTGGCGCTGGTGCACTCGCGTTTTAGCACCAACACCTTCCCGAGCTGGGAACGCAGCCACCCGTATCGTTATCTGGCGCACAACGGCGAAATCAACACGCTGCGCGGCAACATCAACTGGATGCACGCGCGCCAGGCGCTCTTCGAGTCCGACCAATTCGGCGACGACATCAAGAAAATTCTGCCGATCATCAACACCGACGGCAGCGACTCGGCCATGTTCGACAACTGCCTGGAGCTGCTCGTGCTCGCCGGCCGCTCCTTGCCGCAAGCCGTCATGATGATGATTCCCGAGCCGTGGGCGAACCATGAGAGCATGAGCGACGAGAAAAAAGCCTTCTACGAATACCACAGTTGCCTGATGGAACCGTGGGACGGCCCGGCCTCGATCGCGTTCACCGACGGCAAAAAAATCGGCGCGGTGCTGGATCGCAATGGGTTGCGGCCTTCGCGCTATTACGTCACCAAGGACGACCTGGTGATCATGGCTTCCGAAGTCGGCGTGCTCGACGTCGCACCCGAAAACGTGCTGCTCAAGGGCCGCCTCCAGCCCGGCCGCATGTTTCTCATCGATACCGAGGAAGGGCGGATCGTGGCGGACGAGGAGCTTAAGGAAAAAATCGCCACGGAGCACCCCTATCGGCAGTGGCTCGACCAACACATGCTCGAGCTGGCGCATCTGCCGGATCCCCCGCATCTGGCCGAACCCAGCCACGAAACGGTGTTGGAGCGCCAGCAGGCGTTCGGCTACACGTTTGAAGACCTCCGGATCGTCATGGCGCCAATGGCGCGCGATGGGGTGGAGGCCATCGGATCGATGGGCACCGACACGCCGCTCGCGGTCTTGTCGGACCGGCCGCAACTGCTCTTTAACTACTTCAAGCAGCTCTTCGCCCAGGTCACGAATCCGCCCGTCGATTGCATTCGCGAAGAGATCATCATGGCCACGGAAACCACCATCGGTTCCGAGCGCAATCTGCTCCGGCCCGAGCCGGAGAGCTGTCATTTGATCGAATTGAAATCACCCATCCTCACGAACGAGGAACTGGCCAAGCTCAAGCACGTCAATCAACCGGGCTTCAAATCGATCACGCTGCCGATCCTTTTTCCCGTGGCGGACGGCGAGGAGGGGCTGGCCAAAGCGATGGATGAGTTGTACGAGCAAGCCAGCCGCGCCATCCATGACGGCGTCAACATCCTGATCCTTTCCGATCGGGGAATTAAGAAGAAAAACGCCGCGATCCCCTCGCTGCTCGCGGTGGCCGGTTTGCACCATCATCTGATCCGCGAAGGCACCCGCACGCGCGTGGGGCTGGTGTTGGAATCCGGCGAGCCGCGCGAGGTGCACCATTTCTCGCTCCTGATCGGCTACGGCTGCGGTGCGATCAACCCCTACCTGGCCTTCGAAACGCTCGACGACATGGTCCGCCAGGGATTATTGAAGGACCTCGACCACAAAACCGCCTGCAAGAATTATGTCAAGGCCGCGGTCAAGGGGGTGGTCAAAGTGATCTCCAAGATGGGCATCTCGACCATCCAGAGCTATCGCGGGGCGCAGATCTTCGAGGCGATCGGTCTGCATCATTCCGTGGTGGACAAATATTTCACCTGGACCGCCTCGCGCGTGGAAGGTGTCGGCCTGGATGTGATCGCGAAGGAAGTTCAAATCCGTCACCAGCACGCGTTTCCGGAGCGGCAGGTCAACGGGCACGCGCTGGACGTCGGCGGCCAATATCAGTGGCGCCAGGATGGAGAAATCCACCTGTTCAGCCCGCAGACGGTGCACAAACTGCAGCTCGCCTGCCGCACCGGAAACGCCAAAGCGTTCAAGGAATATTCCGCATTGGTGAATAACCAGAACCGCAGATGGTGCACGCTCCGCGGATTGCTGGCTTTCAAGTCGGCGGCGCCCATCCCCCTGGCGGAAGTGGAACCGGCGGAGTCGATCCTGAAGCGATTCAAGTCCGGCGCGATGTCCTACGGGTCCATCAGCAAAGAAGCGCACGAATCACTCGCCATCGCGATGAACCGGATCGGCGGCAAGAGCAACACCGGCGAAGGCGGCGAAGACCCGGCCCGCTACGTCCTGGAGCCGAACGGCGATTCCAAAAACAGCGCCATCAAACAAGTTGCTTCCGGCCGCTTCGGCGTGACGAGCCTCTACCTGGTCCACGCGCGCGAGCTCCAAATCAAAATGGCTCAGGGCGCCAAGCCGGGCGAAGGCGGCCAGTTGCCCGGGGGCAAGGTCTATCCCTGGATCGCCAAGGTGCGCCACGCCACTCCCGGGGTCGGTCTGATTTCTCCGCCGCCGCACCACGACATCTACTCGATCGAGGACCTGGCAGAATTGATTCACGATCTCAAGAACTCCAATCATCGCGCCCGGATCAGCGTGAAGCTGGTGGCGGAAGTCGGCGTCGGCACCATCGCGGCCGGCGTCGCCAAAGCGCACGCCGACGTGGTGCTCATCAGCGGCCACGATGGCGGCACAGGCGCTTCGCCGCAGACCAGCATCAAACACGCGGGCATCCCGTGGGAACTCGGCCTGGCGGAAACCCACCAAACCCTCGTCCTGAACAACCTGCGCAGCCGCATCGCCGTCGAGACGGACGGCCAGTTAAAAACCGGCCGCGACGTAGTCATTGCCGCGATGCTCGGCGCCGAGGAATTTGGTTTTGCCACCGCGCCGCTGGTGGCGCTGGGCTGCATCATGATGCGCGTCTGTCATCTGAACACTTGTCCCGTCGGCGTGGCCACCCAGGATCCGCGGCTGCGCAAGAATTTTACCGGGGACCCGGCGCATGTGGTCAACTTCATGCGCTTTATCGCCGAGGAAGTGCGTGAACTGATGGCGGAGCTGGGCTTTCGCAAGCTCACCGAGATGATCGGCCGCACCGACCGGCTCGAAGTGGGAGCGGCCGTGGATCACTGGAAGGCGCGCGGTCTGGATTACTGCCATATCCTTTACCAGCCGAACGTCCCCGCGGAGGTCGGCCGCTACTGCCAGATCGCGCAGGACCACGGGCTGGACAAGGCGCTGGACAACACGACGCTGCTGGAGCTGTGCCGGCCCGCGCTCGAGCGAAAGGAAAAGGTCCGCGCCGAGCTGCCGATCCGCAACGTCAATCGCGTGGTCGGGACGATTCTCGGTAGTGAGATCACTCGCCGTCACGGCGTACAAGGTTTGCCGGAGGATACCATCCAGATTAAGTTCAACGGCTCCGCCGGCCAGAGCTTTGGCGCGTTCATGCCGCCGGGCCTGACCTGGATCCTCGAAGGCGATGCCAACGACTACCTTGGCAAGGGCTTGTCGGGCGGCAGGATTATCGTTTATCCGCCGGCCGGTTTCACGTTCGTGGCGGAGGAGAATATCATCACCGGCAACGTCGCGCTCTACGGAGCGACCAGCGGCGAGGTCTATATCCGCGGCATGGCCGGCGAACGGTTCTGCGTGCGCAACAGCGGGGTGAGCGCCGTCGTCGAAGCGGTGGGCGATCACGGTTGCGAGTATATGACCGGGGGCCGCGTCGTTGTGCTCGGGCCGACCGGGCGCAATTTTGCGGCCGGCATGTCCGGCGGCGTGGCTTATGTGCTGGACGAGGCCGGAGACTTTGAGCGCCGTTGCAACCAGCAAATGGTCGGCTTGGAAAAACTCGCCGATGCGGCCGAGATCGAGGAAGTCCGGCAGTTGATCCAGCGGCATGCCGACTACACGAAAAGTCAGCGCGCCGGCAAAATCCTCGCGCGGTGGGAAGAGCAGCTCGGCAAATTCGTCAAGGTCATGCCCAAGGATTACAAGCGGATGCTCCAGGCCACCAGGCGGGCCAGAGAATCCGGCCTGAGCGGGGAGGACGCGGTCATGGCCGCCTTCGAGGAAAATGCCAACGACCTTGCGCGCGTCGGCGGGGGCTGACGAGTGGTGAAGTTTCCGGCCAAAGTTCCCACTTGCCCGATGCCTAACTGAGAAGGCCGCATGGGAAAACCCACTGGATTTATCGAGTATCTGCGCGAGCTGCCGCTGGATCGCGAAGCCGTCAAACGGATTCGCGACTGGAACGAATTCCATCATCACATGGCGGAGCAGAAACTCCAGGACCAAGCCGCGCGTTGCATGGACTGCGGTGTCCCCTTCTGCCACACCGGCACCCTCTTGAACGGCATGGCCTCCGGCTGTCCGATCAACAATTTGATTCCCGAATGGAACGACCTGGTTTATCGCGGGCTTTGGCGCGAGGCGCTCGAACGGCTGCACAAGACGAACAACTTCCCCGAGTTCACCGGCCGCGTCTGCCCGGCCCCCTGCGAAGGGTCGTGCGTGCTCGGCATCAATGCGCCGCCGGTCACCATCAAGAACATCGAGTGCGCGATTATCGACCGGGCCTGGGAAGAAGGCTGGGTCGCGCCCGCGCCGCCCGCGGTGCGCACGGGCAAGAAAGTAGCCGTGGTCGGCTCCGGTCCGGCGGGACTTTGCGCCGCCGCGCAGCTCAACCGCGCGGGCCATTGGGTGAGCGTCTTCGAGCGCGCCGATCGCGCCGGCGGTCTGCTGATGTACGGCATCCCGAACATGAAACTCGACAAAAAGGTCGTGGTGCAACGCCGCCTCGACCTCATGGCGCAGGAGGGAATCACTTTCCTGACCGACACCGAAGTGGGTCGCAATTATCCCGCGGAAAAGCTGCTGGCGGATTTCGACGCCGTCGTGCTCTGCACCGGGGCCACGCAGCCGCGCGATCTTCCCATCGAAGGGCGGTCGCTCAAGGGGGTTCACTTCGCGATGGAGTTTCTTCACGCCAACACCCAGTCCCTGCTCGATGGCCGGCAGAATGGAAATTTCATCTCCGCCAACGGCAAGGATGTCATGGTGATCGGCGGTGGTGACACCGGCACGGATTGCGTCGGCACGGCCATGCGCCACGGTTGCAAGAGCCTCGTGCAAGTCGAGATTCTTCCCCAACCGCCCATGGAACGCGCCGGGGATAATCCGTGGCCCGAATGGCCGAAGGTCTATCGTCTCGACTACGGCCAGGAAGAAGCCGCGGCGATGTTTGGCGGCGACCCGCGCGTTTATCTGACCACCGCGAAGAAATTCGTGGGCGATGAAGCCGGCCAGGTGAAGGAAGCCCACCTCGTCCAAATCCAGTGGGAGCGGAACGACAAAGGCCAATTCGCGCCGAAGGAAGTTCCCGGCACCGAACAAGCGCGGCCGGCGCAACTGGTCCTGCTCGCCATGGGCTTCCTCGGACCCGAGCAGCCGCTGCTCGACGCCCTCGGCGTGCAGCGCGATCCCCGCTCGAATATCAAGGCTGACTACGGCAACTACGCCACGAGCATAAAAGGGGTGTTCGCCGCTGGCGATTGCCGCCGCGGCCAGAGCTTGATCGTCTGGGCTTTCAACGAAGGCCGCGGCGCCGCGCGCGCGTGCGATCAGTATCTAATGGGCGCGACGGATTTGCCTTGAGCCACTGCGGCAGCTTCTCCAATTCCCAGATTTTTTCCAGCGGCTGTCGCTGGCGCACCAGCGCCGCCTGGCGGCCCCGCACCAACACCTCGGCGGCCAGGGCGCGCGTGTTGTAGTTCGAGGCCATCACGAAGCCATACGCGCCGGCGCTGAGCAGCGCAAGCCGGTCGCCTTCGCGGACCGGCGGCAACGGCCGGTCCCGGCAAAAATAGTCTCCCGACTCGCAGATCGGGCCGACGACGTCGGAGGAGATCAACTTCCCGCTCCGGCCGTTGCCGCGGGTCAATGGCACCACTTCATGGTAGGAATCGTAAAAGGCCGGACGGATCAAGTCGTTCATCGCCGCATCGACGATCACAAAGTTCTTCCGGCCGGTCCGCTTCACATATTCGACCCGGGTCACCAGAATGCCGGCGTTGCCCACGATGAAGCGGCCTGGCTCGATCAGGATGCGCAGCCGTAGCGGCCGCAGCAGCGGCACGAGCGCGGCGGCATAGCGGGCCGGGGTGAGAATGTTTTTGGAGCGCGGCGATTGCCACCAGGCCGGCCGGCCACTGTCGAGCGCCGAGTGATAGATGATGCCCAACCCGCCGCCGATGCTGAAAAACTCAAGCGGGTGTTGGGCCGCCAGCCTGGCGGCCAACGGCAACACCTTGCGCACCGCCAGCTCGAATGGCCGAACTTCGGTGAGCTGCGAGCCGATGTGCATTTGCAGGCCGCGCCAACGAAGGTTTCGCAATTTGCGGGCGCGGGCATAGACCCCTTCTACTTCTTCGAGCGCAATTCCAAATTTGTTTTCGTACGTGCCGGTGGTGATCTTCGCGTGGGTTCCGGCCACCACGTTCGGGTTTACCCGCACGGCGACCGGCGCGAGTTTTTTCAACCGCGCGGCCACCCGATCGATGCGGGCCAGCTCCGGCTCGCTCTCGACGTTCAAACAGTAAATGCCCTGGCGCAGCGCGAAGGCGATCTCGTGCTCCGTCTTGCCCGGTCCGGCGAAGACGCAGTCGCGCGGCTCGGCGCCCGCCGCGATCGCCCGGCGCAATTCCCCTTCGCTGACCACGTCGAACCCGCTGCCGAGGCCGGCGAGCGTGCGCATGACGGCCGCGTTGGAATTGGCCTTTACGGAGAAGCAAATCAGGTGGTCCACGGGGCTGAAGGCCTGCTCGAGTTTCCGAAAATGATCCTCCAGTGTGTGTTGCGAATAGACGTAGAGCGGCGTGCCGAACTTTTTCACCAGCGACTCCACCGACACTCGCTCGCAAAAAAGCTGGTTCCCTACGTAACGGAAATCATGCATGGCAGGTAGTTATCTCCGGGGCGCAACGGATGTCACGGAAAGATTTGATGGACGCGCGGGGAACCCTTCAACCGGGGTTTCGGCGCGCCGGCGCTACGCCGGCCGCCCCGGCTCCGGAGCTTCCATTGGCCGTGCCGCGGGTTACGGTTCGGCGAGGATTTTGGCGCGTTGCTCGTGGTACTGGGAGGGGGTGAGCTGGTCCTTCTTATACGCCTCGAGCAGTTCGTCCAACCGCTGCTGTTTGGATTTGGGAAGTTTGCTCGGCAGCGGGTCCGCGGCCGTTTTGACCTCCTCAGGTTTGGCTTTCACCTGGGCGGGCCGTTCGGGTGGCGCGGCGGGCGGCGGCTTGGCTTGCGCGGTGGTCGGAGGCTTGGCGTTCTTCATGGCTTTTTCGCGCGCGCGGGCCTCATTCTTGGCTTGGGCCTCCTGCTCCGCTTTCTTGCGCGCGTCCTCACGTGCCTGCATCTTTGCTTGCTCCTCCAGCCGCGTCTTTTCCTTGCGCGCCAGCGCCTCCGCTTCGGCCTTTTTTCGGGCCTCCGCTTTGGCCCTGGCCTTGGCATCCGCCGCGGCCTGTTTCTCACCGTCGCGCCGGGCTTTGGCCGCCGCCGCCGTATCATTGGCTGCGGCCGGCGGTGTTACTGCGGTAGGCTGGGGCACCGTGGCCGGCTGGGGCACCGTGGTCGGAGGGGCCACTGGGATGCCCTGAGCCAGCTTTTGAGTCACTAATTCACGGGCCTTCCGCTCGCCTTCCGGCGTCAGGCGTGGCCCTGCTACTAATCGGTCGGACGGCGCGGGCACGACCGCAGGCGCTTCCACTACCGCGCTCGCTTTCGGCCTGGACGGCGCAATCACCGGCGGCGCAACCGGAGGCGTGGCAGTGACAGCAGGTGGCGCTGGAATAATGGCGACCGGCTCGGTCGCCACGGTCGCGGTCGGTACGGGGGCCTTGGCGCGTTTTTGTTCGCGCACTTCCTTCGCCTCCGCCGCTTGGGCCTCGACACGAGCAAGTTCCTTGGCCCGGTCCGCCTCCTTCTTTGCTTTCATTTCCTGTTCGGCGGCGAGCTTCTTTTCTTTGGCGAGCCGCTTCTCTTCATCAATCCGCCGGGCGTTTTCAAAAGACCTTTGCCTGGCTTCCTCGCGCGCCTTCAATTTTTCCTCCTCCTCTCGCCGCTGCTTTTCTTTGCGCGCCAGGTCCTCCGCTTCGGCTTTTTTCCGGGCTTCCGCTTTGGCCTTGGCCTTGGCCTCCGCCGCGGCCTGTTTCTCGGCGTCGCGCCTGCTTTTGGCGGTCGCGGCGGCATTGGCAACCGGAGCGGGCGGGGCCAGCGCGCTCGGTGTGGCGGGGGTCGCAAGGGGTGGCGCAACGGCAGGCGTTGCGTTAGCCGGCGCAGGCGGCGGGCTAACGACCGCCGGCTGGGTAGCGACGGTCGGGGCAGGCGCGGGAGCGTTTACGCCTTTTTGCGCGCGTAATTCCTTCGCCTTCGCCACTTCGGACTCGATGCGGGCAAGTTCCTTGGCCCGTTCGGCTTCCTTCTTCGCCTGCACTTCCTGTTCGGCCGCGAATTTCTTATCGCTGAGGAGGCGCTTCTCTTCCGCAACCCGACGGGCGTTTTCCAAAGATTTTTGCCGGGCTTCCTCGCGCGCCTTCGCTTTGGCTGCCTTCGCCGCCTTCTTCTCGGCTTCCTTTTTGGCTTTGGCATCGGCTTCGGCTTTTTTCAGCGCTTCGCGCTGGGCTGCGGCCTGCTCCTTTCGGACGGCTTCCGCGCGCGCTTTGGCTGCCGCGACGGCCTTCTTCTCGGCCTGGCGTCGCGCCTTGGCGTCGTCGGCGGTTTGGACCGGCGCCGGGGGCGGGGCGTTGGTGGCACGTTGCAGCTTTGCGTTTCGCAGCAGTTCCAACGCTTGCTTCATCTGCTCATCCGAGGCGGTCTGGGCGCCGACCGAATTCACGCCAAGACTCAAGGCCAATAAAAGCAGCCACGATCTAAAAGACACTTGCATGACAATTCCTTACTTCAAACGCGATGAGGAATCAACCGAGAAAGCGCCAGTGGCACTGGGCTGCCTGGGCCGCTCCTGGGTGTCAAACGTCTCGCGGAAGTCGCACGCGTGCTTCCGTTCGCCGACTGGCGAGGGAGGCTATCCGGCCTTGACTCGCGCGAAGAGCCGCTCCCACGCCGCCGGCCAGGGATGACAAACGATCGAGCGGAGCACCAGCGTTCGCACTTCGGCGCGGGTGATTTTGAGGCGTTGTTGCCCGTCGAGAACGTTTTGCGTTCGCAGCCTGGCCAGCGTTTTGACCCCAATCAGAATCGGCCAGGCGCACGCCAGACGCACCCGCCACCAGCGGCGGGGAACGGTGTTCGTGTATTCCCAGCCGGCGGCCAGGTGCGATTCGGCCTGAGCGAGGTAGCTTTGGTAAAGCGGGCGAAACGTCGGTTCGTTCGCTGCCTGAAGCAGGTCCGCAGGGGTCATTCCGCGCGCCGCCAATGAGCTGGCAGGCACATAACAGCGTCCCTGGCGCAGGTCGGCGGGCAAATCGCGGAGGAGGTTGACTAGTTGCAGCCCCTTTCCGAAGCGGATGCCGTTGGCCAGCAACCGCGCCGCGTCCAATGGATCATTGGGGAACAGATGGGCGCGCGCCATCTGCGTCCAGAACTCGCCGACACACCCCGCCACGCGGTAGGTGTAGTCATCCAGTTCCTCCTCGGTCTGGAGGGCAATGATCCGCGGGCCGGCTTCGGCGAAGCGTTGCAGGTCCAGTTCCTGGCCGCTGGTGATCGTGGCCAGCACTCGGCGGATCAGTTGTTGATCACTGGAGGAGAACCGGGCGAGCAGCCCCAAAATTTCCTCACTGCGGTCGAGCAGCGCCTTTTCAGCAACGGAGCCTTGGGACCGGACTTTTTTTGGATCCGTCAGCTTGTCGAATTCAATGTCCTGCAAAGCGGATTCACAATGTTTTAGCAGCTTCGGTTCCGACGGCGAGACCGGGTGGCGGACTATTTCGCCGAGGTGCAACGGTTCCTGATGGAGTCCGAGAACCCGCTCCCGCAGCGACCGCAACGCGTCGAGGCGCCGCGTGAGCGGAACCAGTTCGGTATCGGCGATCGTGTCGGCGGTGCGCGCGAGCAGGTAGGCCAGCCCGATTTGGGGGCGGATCGCGCCGGGCAGCACGCGCATCGTGAGATAAAACGAGCGCGACACTTCCCGGAGGAGCGTGGTCAGAAGTTCGGGCGTGGATGGAGCCATTCAGGGACTGGATTTAGTCCACCTTTCGCTCAGGGGACTTTCGCGGAGGCGAGAATTTTCCGCCAACGCGCCAGTTGCTTCTCCACTTCCCCGTTCCCGGTCGAGCCGACCGATTCCCGCCGCGCGAGTGACCTTTTCAGCTCGAACACTTCGCGCGCGTCCGCGGCAAAATGCTTGTCCATGGTTTGAAGTTCGGCCAGCGATAATTCATTTAGTTTTTTCCCTTCGGATTCGGCCCGCGCCACGACGGCGCCCACGATCTGGTGAGCCTGTCGAAAAGGCAACCCTTTGCTCACCAGGTAATCGGCCAGATCGGTCGCCAGCAACATTGGGTCCGCGCTGGCGGCGGCACAGGCGGCTTCGTTGACGGCGGTGTGGCGCAGCATCGCGGCGACGATTCGCACCGTGGCGCGCACCGTATCGACGCTGTCAAACAGCCGCTCCTTGTCCTCCTGCAAGTCCCGGTTATAGGCCATCGGCAGACCTTTGAGCAGCGTCAGCAGCGCCATCAGGTTGCCGATCACCCGCCCCGCCTTGCCGCGCGCCAATTCGGCAATGTCCGGGTTCTTCTTCTGGGGCATGAGCGACGAGCCGGTCGTGTAGGCGTCGGCGATTTTGATGAAGTTGAATTCCGAACTCGCCCAGAGGATGAGGTCCTCCGCCAACCGCGACAGGTGCACGGCCAGCAAGGCCGCCGCGCCGCAGAACTCCACCGCGAAATCCCGGTCGCTCACCGCGTCCATCGAGTTTTCCGTGAGGCGCGGCTGGCCCTGGGCATCGACGAAACCCAAAAGCTTGGCGACGAAACTCCGATCCAGCGGCAAGGTCGATCCGCCGATCGCGCCGCTGCCGAGCGGGCAAACGTTCACCCGCAAAAAACAGTCCCCGAGGCGCTGATGGTCGCGCTCGAGCATCTCCACGTACGCGAGCAAGTGATGGGCGAGATAGACGGGCTGCGCGCGTTGCAAATGCGTGTAGCCGGGAATAACGACGTGGCGGTTCCGCGAGCCCAGTTCGACCAGCGCGTCTTGGAGCGTCCGAATTTCGCCGCCGAGCGCGACGATTTCCTCCCGCAGCCACATCCGCAGGTCCAGCGCGACTTGGTCGTTGCGCGAGCGGGCGGTGTGCAGTTTCGCGCCCGCCGGCACCCGTCGCGTCAGCTCCGCCTCGACGTTCATGTGCACGTCCTCCAGTTCCGGGTTCCACCGAAATTGCCCGCTGGCGATTTCCTGGCCGATCGCTTCCAGCCCCCGCTGGATGGCGTCCAGCTCAGTCTTCGTGAGCAGACCGACTTTTTCGAGACCCTCGGCATGAGCGAGCGAGCCAAGGAGATCGTGCTCCCAAAGCCGCCAATCGAACGAAACGGATTCGGTAAACGCCGCAACGTCCGCGGCCGGCCCGCCGGCGAAGCGTCCGCCGCGGGAGACCGGAGCATTGTGTTTCGTGCGCTTCACGCGCGATGAATTTGCGGCGGGAACGCGCGAAAGTCACGCCGGAAAGGCAAAAACGGAGCGAGGTCACCGCGGAGCAACCCTGGGGGAATCGGGTCCGGCGGCTACTTCGTCCGTGGCCGTGCGGCGGCGGGTCGAACGGAAATATTCCGATTTGACAATTGAGACTGATTCTCAAAAATGAACCGGCATGCGGGAAACTTTTTACGAGCCGAAATGAACCTGAATTCCGGGAGCAAAATCTTAATGGGTGTGTTACTGAGCGGCTTCTGCCTTACTCCTACGAACCGGAAACCACACCGCAGGGGGAGCTGGAGTTTGAACAATGGGTCACCTTGCGCACGCAACGCACCAAAGGCGGGGAAGTCCAGCAGCAGAACTTCAACCGCTGGGAACTGCGCGAGGAACTCGAATACGGCCTGACGGACAACTACAGCGTCTCTCTCTATCTTAACACCGCCGCCGAGAGCTTCCGTGATTTCAGCAAAAGCCCGCCAGCGGACACTTCGAAGTTCGATTTCACGGGCATCTCCATCGAGAATCGTTACATGGTCCTCAATCCAGCCGACCACGCCATCGGCCTGGCGCTTTATCTGGAGCCGCGCTATTCCGGCGCGGAAGCCGAACTGGAACAGAGAATCATCCTCGGCCAGCGGCACGGCGACTGGAAATGGGCGTTGAACCTCACCCACGCCACCGACTGGAATGACAATTTCCATAAAACTGAGGGCGAACTGGAAGCCAGCGTCGGCCTGGCGCGCGATGTTGGCAAGCACTGGTCAGTCGGCTTGGAGTTGCGGGACCACAATGAGCTGCCGGACTACCGCAAATGGGAGAACACGGCGCTCTTCCTTGGTTCCGTGGTCAGCTATCGACAGGAAAAGTGGTGGGCGGCGCTGACCGTTCTGCCCCAGATTTACGGCGTAAACTTCGGCGAGAATCCCGATGCCAATCGGCGCCTGGAGTTGGAAGATCACGAGCGGGTCAATATCCGTCTCATCATCGGGATTAGCTTTTAGTGCGCTTCCTTCTCGCCGCATTGGTTTCCGTTTTCGGCTTGGCCCTAAGCCAGGCCGGGTGCGCCAGTTCCAAGGCGGACCGTGAAGCTGCGCCGGAGCGAGTTCTCGCTACGGCCACCGGCCCGGCGAGTGAAGGCAAGTTGTCGGACACAGACCTCGCCGCCGCGGCTAAGCTCTACCACGCCAAATGCGCCCGCTGTCACAAGTTCTACGACCCGGCGGCGTATAGCCAAGCCGAATGGGATGTCTGGATGCAAAAAATGGGGAAAAAGTCCAAACTCAAGCCCGACCAGTTTGCTTTGCTGTCGCGTTACCTGGAAACTCTTCGCACTCCCGCAAAGGCACCCGCGAGATAGGCCGGACGACATCGTCCACGCGCGGGTCACCGTGCCTGGGTGTTCGATTTGGGCGCGCCAATTCCCGCTTGACGCCGTTTCGCCGGTGTACTGCAATGGCATCATGTTCACGAAATCATCCTTCCGGTCGGCGGCCCGCAATTTTCTGGGCGCGCTTTTGGGGTTGTGGGTTGCCGCGACGCTTCAAGGCCAAACTTTCAACCGGTTCACCGGCTCACCGGGGAGCAAGATCAAACTGGAAGGGACTTCGAGCATCCACGATTGGACCATGGAAGGCGGCATCGTTGGCGGCTTCTTCGAACTGGATTCGGCCTTTCCGACCGATCCAGCGGCGACCAGCGGCGTGACGCCGGGTAAAGTCAACGCCCGCGCCAGCGCGCGGATTCCGGTGCGCTCCATCAAGAGTGGCAAAACCCGGATGGACGAAGTGATGCAAGAACACATGAAGGAGAACGATTTTCCCCGCATCGAGTATCATTTGTCAGAAATGGTCCTCAAGGAAGCGCCCAGCGCCCCAAACGCGCCCCTGAAGTTCGACGCCAAAGGCGAACTGGCGATCGCCGGCGTGACCAACAGGGTCTCCATGCCCGTGACGATGGAACGGCTCGAGGCCGCCAAGCTCAAGCTCAGCGGGAGCATCGGGCTGAAGATGGCCGACTTCAAAGTCGAGCCGGTGGCGATCAAGATCCCCGCGCTGGGGGCCATCACCACGGGTAATGATGTGAAAGTCTCGTTCGATTGGATCGTCACCAGGAGGAACGAAACGGCGAGCAAGCCGCAGTAGGTCTTTGGCGGCGAGACACCCCTTGGCTTGGGTCACCTCAGCTTCAGTTCGGTCTTCTTCCCTTCGAACTCCAGCGTAACGCCGTCGCGCTCAATCGCCACGACTTTCACGCCTTGAATCAGTTCCCCGCGATAAACCGCCTTGCCGTTGATCAGCGCCGCCGGTTTCCATTTGCTGAAAAAGACACCCTGCAATTTCAAGCCGGCCACACCCGGTTTGACGACGTTCACCTCGCCCGCTCCGGCCGCGCCATTGGGGTCTGACGCCGGGTTAGCCGACGGCGCCGCCGCATCCTCTGACGCAGGCGAGACTTCGCTCGGAGCTTCCGCCTTGGCCTCGGAGTCGCTGGCGTTACGATCTCTCGCCGCGACCGGCTGACGCCCCGGGGAAAGTCCGCTGGTCCACCACCAACCGGCGAGCAACAAGACGACCAGCGCAAACGCCGGTCCAATGAGCCACGGGAGGCGATTGGGCTTCGGTCGCGGTCCCGCCGCCGACGGCGCGTCTGCCAGCGCCGCGGCTTCCGAGGCGTCCAGTCTCGAGGCGGGTTGCGGCGCTTCCGCGGCCGCCGGCATTAGGCGGCCCGAGAGCACCGCGCGCCAATGATCCAATTCGTCCCGCCAGCCGATTTTGGTGAGATAGGCCAGATCGATTTCGGGCACGATAAAGCCTTCTTTGTCCGGGCGCGTTTCGTACTCGATGGCGTTAGCCACGTGCACCGCCGTCAACGGGGAAAACGAGCCGTGCACCGAACGCAACGGGCAATGGTGCAAGGCGCTCGCTTCGAGCACCGCAACCGGCAGGCCCCACAAACCGAGCAGATACGCCCCGGTCTCCGCGTGGGTGGCGCCGAACAGTTCGGCTTCCACTTCCCAGAGCGGAATTTTCCGCTTGTTCGCCAGCGCCAACGCGCCGCTGTACGGCTCCGCCAGGTTGGTGGCCAGCACGAGTTTGCCGATATCGTGAAATAACCCGGCCGTAAACGCTTCGTCCGCCATCGCCGGGTCGTCGATCACCATCCGCGTTAGGTGCTTGGCCAGATGGCCGACCGCCATGCTGTGGCGCCACAACTTATCCATCGAAAAATAGAGCGGCTTCACCTTGTCCAGCTCCGCATAGACCTGGATGCTCAACACCAGCGATTGGACCGTGTCCATGCCCAGGAGCAGGACCGCCTCGGAGGGATCGGTGATTTTTCGTTTCAGTCCGTAGAAGGCCGAGTTGACGATCTGCAGCATTTTCGCGCTCATCGCGAGGTCCTTGGCGACGATTTCGCCGACCGCCTGCGCCGAGGCATTGGGGGAACGGAGTTCTTTGAGCACCTCCACATACAGGCTCGGCAGGCTGCGAAAGGCCCGCATCCGCGAAACCAGGCCCTTGATCGTTTCGTTGGTCAGCCACTCATCGACCGCCAGCGTGCGTTCGAGCGTCGAGATCAAGGTCTCCGCGTCGCACGGCTTGGCCAGGAATTGGTGCATGTCGCCGCTGAATTGGCTGATGAATTCCCGGTCGGCGGCCGTGGAGACGATGAAGCGGATGGTCTTGGGATAACGCTGGCAAATTTCCTTGAGCAGCTCCGCGCCGTTCATCCCGGGCATGTGCATGTCCGCGAGGATAACGTGGCACGGTTCCAGGCCGAGCAACTCGAGGGCCTGCGCTCCGCTCGACGCGAACAACAGTTCCCAGTCCCCGCGCTTGGCCGCCAGCGCCTGTTCCAAGGCCTGGAGCGCCTGAGGCTCGTCATCGACAAAAAGAATTCGCCGCTTCATACAATTCGTCGGGGAGATGAGAGCCAGATTCGTGCCGTTCGGCTTCCAGGCAGAAGCAGACCGGTTGATCCAAAGCCGCCGATCACACCCCCAATCGGCAGGCCGTGCGGGCGCTAAAGGGGCAATTTACACCTCCCTGTTTAGCGCCGTAGGGCAGACATCCCTGACTGCCGGTTCTGGGGACTTCCCAGTCCCCAGTTCAATCCTGGAGGCGTTTTGCGGATTACAGGATGGCTGCGGGTGCGGAAGAGTTTTTGTCCGCGTCAATCCGTGTGCTCCGTGGTCAAGCTCCGCATTCTGCATTCATCCTTCCGCTGTACCCGAAAGGGGTCAGTTAACAAGATCGTACTATGATTGAAAAGTGGACGCCACCCCAGAACCGAACCGCTAGCGCAGCTGGACTCTGGACCAGCGCCTTCACCACGTCCGCAATTTGCCAAACGCCGCTCTCCTTTCCCGCCCCTTGTCCAACGCCAGTTTTGCGCTACCGTAAACGCGTGAAGTCCAGACGTGCCGCGACTTGTTCGCTCGCCTGGCTTGCGGTTTGGCTCCTCTCTGCGTTCGCGCTGGCGGCCCAGCCCAAAGCCATCCGCTTGCGCAATGAGATGATTCTCACTCCGGAACCGGCCAAGCAGGCCGCCGCCGCGCCCGCGGCCGAAGATCGCGCGCCGGTCTCGGGTTTGTTTCTCATTCAGTTCACGGGCCCTTTCCAGCCTGCCTGGCAGGAGGAATTGCGCGTCGCCGGAGCGCAACTGCTCCGTTACGTGCCGGAAGACGCCTTCGTCGCGCGGCTCGACAAGGTTCCTCTCTCCGGAGTGAAGTCCCTCAATTTTGTTCGCTGGGTTGGCGAATATCGTCCGGACCACAAAGTTCATTCGGCCGTGCGCAACCGAAAGAAAGGCGCGCTCGCCGCCGGGATTTTGGAAGTCAGCGTCTTGCTTTCGCCCGCGGCGACGCCGGCGGAAATGGCCGAGGCGCGCTCTTTGTTCCAGGAAGGCCCGCGCGAATCCCAGCCGCGCTTTGGCGCGGTGCTGCGGGGAAAGGTCGCGGCGGCCGGGATCGACCGCCTGGCGCGTTCGCCCGCGGTGCTCTGGATCGAGCCGGCGCCCCATCCCCGGCTCAATGATGAAATCGCATCGAAAATCGTCGCGGGCGACGGCGGAACGCACGTGACCCTCGTGCAATCGCTGGGCTTCGACGGCGCGGGTGTGCGGGTCGCGGTGGCCGACACCGGGCTGCACACGGGCAATGCCGCCACGATGCACCCCGATCTGCTGGGGCGCGTCCCCGGGTTTTTTTATTATGGCAGCTTGACCGATGCGGCGGATGAGCACGGCCATGGCACGCACGTGGCGGGCATCGTCGCCGGCAACGGCGCGACGGGCGAAACCGATGACACCGGCGCGCTTTTCGGCCTGGGCGTCGCGCCGCGGGCGCAGATCGTCGTGCAACGGATTTTTGACGCGGACGGGAATTTCCAGGCGCCGCCATCGAACGGCGCGCTGACAGAGGACGCCGTGCGCGCCGGCGCCGAGATCGGCTCCAACAGTTGGGGCGACGACGTGCAGGGCCGTTACGATCTCAACGCCGCGGAGTTCGATGCGCTGGTCCGCGACGCCGATGATCAGACGCCGGGCGATCAGCCGTACATCCTGGAATTCTCCGCGGGCAACGCCGGCCCCGGGGCGCAGACCCTGGACAGTCCCGCGGTGGCCAAGAACGTCATCGCCACGGGGGCCTCGGAAAACGACCGCCTGGATTTTCTCATATACGCCGACGGCCCGGACGCGATGGCGGATTTTTCCAGCCGCGGTCCGTGCGAGGATGGGCGCATCAAGCCGGACCTGGTGGCGCCGGGAACGTGGATTTCCTCGTTGCGTTCGCCGCTGGGCAACGACGACAACGCCTGGGCGCCGATCTCCGACAATTATCTGTTCGAGGGCGGCACGAGCCAGGCCGGGCCGCACGTCTCCGGGGCGGCGGCGGTGTTCGTGCAATATTATCGGCAGAGTTATGGGTCAGGTCCGCCCTCGCCGGCGCTGGTCAAAGCCGCTTTGATCAACTCGGCGACCGACATGGACGACACGGCGGGCACCGGCCCGACCCCGAACATGGACGAAGGCTGGGGCCGAGTGGACCTGAGCAACCTGATCGGGTCGCCGCGTCGATATGATTTTATCGACCAGGGCGCCCCGCTGGCGACCGGCCAGACTTTCGAGCATCACGTGGTCATTGCCACCGCCGGCGAGCCGTTGAACGTCACGCTGGCGTACACGGATTATCCCGGATTCCCCGCGGCGATCCCCGCGCTGGTGAACGATTTGGACCTGGAAGTGGTCGCGCCCGACGGAAGCACCTATCACGGCAACCAGTTCGACCAGGGTGAATCGGTGCCGAACGCGCCCGGAAAGGACAACCTCAACAATGTCGAAGGGGTGCATCTTTCGCAGCCATTGCCCGGCGATTACTTGGTCCGCGTGCGCGCGCGCAACGTGGTCCAGGACGCGCGCCGCGACACGCCGGCCGTCGATCAGGATTTCGCGCTGGTCATTTCCGGCGACATCCCGATCCCGGGCGTGGGCATCCTGCTGCTGGACCGGCCGGCCTACACCGCGCCGAGCCTGATTCGAATCGAGCTGATCGACACGGACCTCGCCGGTCAGTCTTCGGCGATCGTACAAATCAAAAGCGCCACGGAAGCCAACGGCCTGCCTGTCCTGCTGCGCCCGACCGCGGTGAGCGGGATTTTCACCGGCAGCGTGGCCACCGCGACCGGCCCGGCCGCCAACGATGGCCGCTTGGAGATCGCGCACGGGGATTGGATCGAGGCCGATTATTTTGACGCCTCGGCGGGAATCACCCGCATCGCGATCGCCGTGGCGGACCTGATCCCGCCAATCATCACCAATGTCTCGGTCACCAACGAGTTTGGGACTATGGTCGTGTCGTGGACGACGGACGAGCGCGCGAACTCGGTGGTGCGCTTCAACACCAACGCCACGCTGAGCCGCGTGATGACCAACGCCGCGCTGGTAACCATGCACGAGGTCGATTTGACCAATCTGGTCGCCGGCCGCACTTATCGCTTTGCCGTAAGTTCGACCGACGCCGCCGGCAACACCGCGACCAATGACAACGGCGGCGCGCTGTTCAGCTTCGTGGCCGTGCCGGCGGCCACCGTGCTCCTGGTCGATGCTTACGAAATCGATACCTTGGGCGGATCGGACACCATTCCATTGAGCGCCTACACCGATGCCCTGGCCCAAACCGGCGTCAGCTTCGAGGTCTGGGACAAGAGCCTGCTGGGTTCGCCCACGGCGGACAAACTTGCCCCCTTCCAGGTCGTCATGTGGCGCATCAACGATAGCTTTTATTTAGACACCAGTCTCACGGCCGCGGAACAAAGTGCCGTGACAACTTACCTCAACCGCGGCGGCGCCTTCTTCCTGTCTTCGATGGAAATCCTGACGCGGATTGGGACGGTGCCGTTCGTCTCCAATGTGTTCCACGTGCAAGCCTTCGCCGAGGACGCGGGCGTCCCGGAAGCCCTAGGCCGGGAGGGCGACCCCATTTCGGACACCATCACTCCGACTGCCAACGCGACCCCGATTCTCTTTGATGCCGTCTCGGGCCAGGCTGCCGGGATAAGTTTTCCCCGCACCGGCCTGGACAGCACCGGCCGGGTGGTGTTTCTGTCCTTCCCGCTGGACGCGGTGCCGCAAACAGGCGCGTCCCCGAACGACCGGGCCGACCTGCTCCGCAGGGTCTTGAGCTTTCTGCTGCCCGGCGTGAACGGCCTGGGCACCATCGCGCTGGATAGCCCGGTCTATACGATCCCCAGTCTGGTCGCCGTGGAAGTTGGCGATTCGGACCTGATCGGCCTGGGCCAGCCGACCGTCACTTTGTACAGCGACACGCAAACCACCGGACAAACCGTGACGCTGGGCCAGACGGCGACGCCCGGCCTGTTCCGCGGCTTCATCACGCTGGTGGCGGCGACTAATCCACCGGCCGCCGGCCAACTCCGCGCGCAGAACGGCGATTTGATCCGCGCGGATTATTTCGACGCCTCCGCGCATGGCACCGTGGAAGCCACGGCGCAGGTCGATACCCAGACCCCGGCGATCACTAGTATCGTTGCGGCGCCGGACTACCAGCAAGCGACGGTGAGTTGGGACACGTCGGAAGAAACGGACGCGCTGGTGCAATTTGGGGAATCGGCCTTTTTGGGCCGCACCGCTTATGATCCAAATTTGAATGTCCATCACGACGTCGTCGTCACCGGCCTTGCGCCGGACCGCGCCTATTTTTACCAGGTCGTGAGCCGCGACGCCGCGGGCAATACCACGATGGACGACAACCAGGGCGCCCTTTACACCTTTCGCACTCTGCGACCGCTCGCGCCGCCGTTTATCGACAATCTGGAAAGCGGCGGCACCAATTGGAGCGTCTTGAACGGCGAGGGTTCGCAGACGGCGTGGACGCTCGGCCCGCCGAACAACGGCCGGGAAACGCAGGCCCATTCGCCGATCAACGCTTGGGGCAGCGACCTCAACGGCGATTCGCTCGATGCGGCGGACACCGCGCTGTTCAGCCCAGCCATCAATTTGATCAACGGCAACGTGGCCACGCTCAGCTTCTGGCACAGTTACGATTTCACCGATCAGAGCGGCTCGGATATCATCCAGTTTGGCGAGTTGCTGATCGTCACCAACAGCGCCGGCAATCCGACGACGCTGGCGCAATACTATGATGCTAACTCCGGCTGGGAGCAGGAGGAAATCGACCTGACGCCGTACCTGGGCCAGGTGGTCTATCTGGTCTGGCATTACCAGTTGTTTTCAATCGACAGCGCGCCGCGTCCCGGCTGGTTGGTGGACGACATCTCCGTGACGGTCTCGAACCTGGTGACCGGCACCATTGAGATTTCGAACAACCTCGCGCAGGCGCAGTTCACCTTGATCGGGCCGATAAGTCGAACCGGACAAGGGATGCTGGCTACCTTCAACAACGCGCCGGCCGGCGATTACGTCGTGACCTTCCTCCCGGTGCCCTTCTATCAAACACCCGCCCCGCAGACGAACGCGCTCGTGGCCGCGGCTACCTTGATTTTTCAGGGCACCTATAGCTTCACCGACATCAACAGTAACGGCATCGCGGATGCCTGGGAGCTGCAATACTTCGGCGCGGTTTCGCCCACCCGCACGCGCTCCACCGACACCGATGGCGACGGCTTCACCGACTACGCCGAATTCATCGCCGGGACCGATCCGAACTCGCCCGCCTCGAAACTCGCGCTCACCACGCCGGCGATGCAAGCGGATGGGACGTTGCGGCTCCAATGGCCATCGGTGGCCGGGCGCGCCTATCGGGTCGAGGGGAGCAGCGATGCGATCCAGTGGGTTGCCGTGTCGGATTGGACCCTGGCGGCCTCCGACACGATGAGTCTGACGCTGCCCGCGCCGGTCCCCGGCGCGCCCTACCTTTTCCGCGTGGAAGTCCATCCTTAGAAGACGGTTGAACGCCGCCGTGGTCCAGCCTCGGGCTTCGAGAGGCCCACGGAAAACCTCGCCCTCGCGGGCGAAGCGTTGGACACCTTGAACGACCGCTCCCTCAAGCCGCTCCGGGCACGGTAGTTTGACCAGCCAGCTGAGTGAACAGTTGCGGCGGCCGGTCACGACCCGAGCGCCGGAGTCGAAATGGAGCGCGACTGTGTCCGCAGGACCAGTCGCAGCGGCTTGGCAAGTCAGGAGACGCCGAAGCAATTCCGATGTCGCGCAAGTTCAGACGTGCTGCGGCTGGGCTTCGCCACAGCCGCGCGCCGTGCAATCCCAGAGGGATTGCGGCTACCAGCCCAAGGTTGGCGCAGCAGCGCCTACCTTGGGTCAACTTGACGATATAAAAACAACGCCAACGGCGTTGTGGCCGACAATGTGCGAGAGGGGGGGCGAGCGCTAACCTGATTCTCGTGCAAAAGTCAGGCTACTAAGGACGGCAAGTGACGTGCCTGGTGAAGCGCAGCGGCTATTTCCGCAAGACCACGAAAAGCACCACGAGGACGATCAGCGCCCCAACGGCCAGGAAAATGCGGCTGAGGTTCCGAAAATAGACTTTGTCCTCGCGTTCCCGATTGGTTTGCGGAAAGGCATCAGGGGCCGAAAACTTATCTCCGAAAGTCAGCCCGCCAAAAGCTGGCGCCGTCGCAGCTTCCGCCTCCCGTTCGCTTTCACCAAATTCTGAGGCTCCGGCCAGTGGCGAGCCTGCGGCAGTCGTGGCGTGGGTCAGCTCTCTGGCTTGCCCAATCGCCGCGGCCATGTTCGCGAGGTCCGCTTCGGTGGCGATCTGTGTCAATTCCCCGGTCGTGGCCGGTCGCGGGACTTCGGAATTTTCAGCCCTGGTTACGACTTCAGAGGTTTGGGTCGTTTGGATTGCGCCAGTCGCTTGCTGAGCCCCCGGCTCATTCGCGTTGAAGGCCGGGGCGGCATCCGGCGCGGCGAAGACGGTTGCTTCTTTGGCTGGTTCATATTTGGGCTGTGCCATCAGCTCGTTGATGACGGCCACGAGCTCCTTTTTCCGGTAGCGGGTCTCCGTTCCCTCCAGGTCGGTGACGCTGAACCACCCACCGTCGCAGGCCACTCGCAACATGGAGGCAAACAGACTGCCTTTGGCATGTTGGACGGCGGCTTTGTAAGCCTCGATTATTTCTTCGGGAGTAACGGGCGTCGCGGTCATAACAATTTCAAGCGCATTCTATTGACTCTAACCGGCGTGATTGCCAGCAGACCAGATGCCAAGGAATGGGCAAAAAGCCCCCACAATAACGGCTGGCCCAAATAATGTTTGGTGATGATCGGTGAAGGCAGCCACGGAGGCTCGGTCCTACCGACGGTCCCTATTCGGAGGGGTTGGCGGACACTCAATGAAGCTGCATCCGGCTGCCGGCGGCCCGCTTCGATTTTGCCAGCCAAGCTTGCGCCTGGATCCCGAGGGCGGCGCGCTCCGGTCCGGTCAGGCCGTTAGGATCGAACCGATAGCGATAATGCAAGGCCAGGACCGGCGCCAGGGATTCTTCGGAATCGGCCATCGCCGAGTTATGGCTCAGACGGCGAAACCAAGCCGCAAAAGTCTCCTCCGGTTTCC
>WNGG01003301.1_pt1 | contig 31866 bp, 26 predicted proteins | sample 5400661 | NCBI WGS metagenome assembly WNGG01 (sample SAMN13153372, study PRJNA577476) | soil metagenome | isolation source: 100 cm soil or saprolite under Garry oak tree replicate 1 | place: USA:California | collected 2016-06-15
GCTCGGCTGCCGGTCGGGATCGCGGTGCTGCTTGAGTACCTGTCTCCCGTCCTGGTCGTGGCGTGGGTGCGGTTGGTACGCCAGGTGCGGCTGCCCGGGAGCGCCGTGCTCGGCGCCGTGCTCGCAGTGATCGGGCTGGCCTGCGTTGTCCAGGTCTGGCACGGCTTCCGTATTGACGCACCCGGATTGCTGCTCGGCATCGGCACGGCCGCCTGTGCGGCTGTGTACTTCCTGCTCAGTCAGGACGCGGGCGAAGGTGTCCACCCGCTCGGATCACTGACCTGGGGAACCCTGGGCGCAACCCTCATCCTCATTCCCCTCGCCCATCCGTGGCACCTGCCGTGGCACGTGCTCACGGGCGACCTCCCCGTGGGCGCGTGGGCGCTGCCAGCGCCGCTCGCGGTGTCCTGGCTGATTCTCGTCGCAACGGTGGCTGCCTATGCCACGAGCATTGCCGCCCTTCGCAGGCTCACGGCCGCCGTCGGTGCCACCGTTGCCTCGCTCGAGGTGATCACGAGCGCCGCGATCGCCTGGGCGCTGCTCGGAGAGACACTCGGTCCCGCTCAGCTCGCCGGCGGCGCCATCGTCCTCGCGGGAGCGTTGCTCGCGCAGCGTGCGGTGGCCAGGCCGGTGGCGGCCATATCGGCCGACGAACATACGATGGCCGAGGCGCACACGGTTCATGTCGGCGCGACCGGTACGCAATGACCCGTGACCGCCTGGAGGTATCGACGTGGCAACAGCACAGCAGGCTCAAGGCGCAAGCCCGGTCGACTTCGACCATTACGGCGACTACAGCGGCTACCGCAAGCGGCAGCGGGGCGCCGAGCAGCGGGGCAACACAGAGGGGGGCGCCGCAGAGCGGGCCACCGAACAGCGGCCCGGCGCGTTCGTGCGGCCCGCCTACCCGTTCCAGGGCCGCGTCACCGCCGACGGGTCCAGCGGGTACAAGGCCGAACCCGGCCGCTACCACCTGTACATCTCGTGGGCCTGCCCGTGGGCACAGCGGAGCGCGATCGTCCGCAAGCTCAAAGGCCTCGAAGAAGTCGTTTCGCTGTCAGCCGTCGATCCCGTTCGGGACGGGCGGGGCTGGGCGTTCCGCGAGGGACCCGGCCATTCGCTGGATCCGGTCAACGGCTTCGCCCTGCTTCGTGAGGCCTACGACGCAACGGAGCCCGGCTACGAAGGGCACATATCGGTACCTGTCCTGTGGGACCGCCAGACCAGCCGCATCGTCAGTAACAACTTCCCCGACATCACGATTGACCTGGGTACTGCGTTCGAGGAGTGGGCCGACACCTCGGTCAGCCTCTACCCGCCAGCGCTGCGGCCGGAAATAGATGACATCAACGCTGTCGTCTACGAAAACGTCAACAACGGCGTCTACCGGTCCGGATTCGCCGGGACCCAGGAGCAGTACCACGAGTGGGTCGTGCGCATCTTTGACACCCTTGACCAGCTCGAGGGCCGGCTTTATACGCGACGTTTTCTGTTCGGTGAGACCGTCACAGAAGCCGACGTGCGGCTGTGGGTGACCCTGGCCCGCTTCGACTCCGTCTACTATTCGCACTTCAAGGCCAACCTGCGGCGGCTGAGCGACTACACGAACCTGTGGGGTTACGCGCGCGACCTCTACTCGCTACCCGCTTTTCGCGACACGACCAACTTCGATCACATCAAGCGGCACTACTTCACCACCCACCCAAACCTCAACCCAACCCGGATAGTGCCCGACGGACCGATACTCGACTGGGACGCGCCGCACAACCGGGCCGGCTGAACCGGGCGCCCGGGCGGCTGCGTCGGCGCAGACAGCTGAGTCAGGCCCGGCGGGCGAGTGCCTTTTCCAACGGCTCGGCCCGTTCCCAGATCGCCATGAACGCCTGGCGAAGGGTGCGGGCTAGCGCCGGGTGCTCAATGATCAGCGACGTCGTGGCCCCGGTCTCCGCGACCGGGTCGGCCATGTCGAAAAGGACCAGTGCCTGATCGGCGATGACCAGCTTCAGCGGCAGTTCGTCGGCGATCCGGACTCCCTCCCCCGCCTCGGCGAATCGGTGAACCACAGCCAGAGTCCCCGGGTCATCGAGGACCTCCGCGGTGTAGACGGTGCGGACGCTGCCGCCGTTATGTGACAGTCGGCGCGTCACCCGCAAGCCTTCGATGTTGTCCTAGGGGACCCCCAGGAAGGGCGGCTTGGCGAAGCACAGCAGCTCGCTCTGCGCCCGGCGCTGGATCTGCGCGAACCGCACGGTGATGGCCCGCGGATCCCGCAGAACCTCGACATAGTCCAATGGGTCCGTCTGGGTGCGCCCGTCCGACCAAGTGGGCGCGAGCGCCTCGGCGAGCCGCCCGGCCACCTGCTCGAGCCGGCCCAGCTCCTCGCGCCGCTCGTCCACCAGGCGGCCGACCGCCACATCCGGCGCGATCGCGCGGTAGCTCGCCACCCGGCCCGGCCGCATGATCGCAAGGCGCTGCCGCACCAGGCTTTCAAGCACGTCGTAGATCCGCTGACGTGGAACCCTCGCTGCCCGGGCCAGCTGGGCGGCCGTGTATGACTCGCGCCTGATTAAGGCCAGGTACGCGCGGGCTTCGTACATTGTCAGGCCAAGCTCCATCAGTTCAGGGAGACGGCCATCTTCCAGCGCCATGCGATCACCGTAGCCAAACGCGCGGGCCTACCGCACCGCCCGACGGCTTCGGTAGTACGCCATCGAGCTGGTCAGATAAGCCTATTGCCACGGGCAGGGATCAAAATTGAGCACATCTATACTTGATGGATGCTGGACGTCACCCGGCTTCGAGTGCTCGCCGCGGTGGCACGGCACGGATCTGTGACCGGGGCCGCACGGGAGCTCAACTACGCACAGCCATCGGTCAGTCATCATCTGGCCAGGCTGGAAGCCGAGACAGGATCCAAGCTCACCCAGCGAGCCGGGCGGGGCATCCGGCTCACCGATGCCGGGCGGCTGCTCGCCGAACGCGCGGCGGAGATTCTCGGCAGGCTCGACGCGGCTGAGAACGAGCTTGCCGCCCACGTCGGACTCCGGCACGGCCGGGTGCGGCTTGCCGCCTTCCCTTCGGCGCTCGGCACCATCGTGCCTGTGGCGGCTGCGCGGCTTCGCTGCGACAACCCGGGCGTGGATCTCACCCTGTCGGAGGCAGAACCGCCAGAGGCGCTGCGCATGCTCCGCGCGGGTTACGTAGACGTTGCGCTGGTATTCCGGCATGAGCCAGACATATCTGACCACGGCGCCCGCGCCACCATGCTGCTTGAGGAGCCGGTCTGCCTGGTGACGCGAGCCGATCATGCAGCCTCGCCAGCGGTGACCCGGCCGGACCTGGCGGCACATGCGAGCGAGCAGTGGATCGCCGGCTGTGATCGCTGCCGCAGCTACCTGCTACAGCAGTGCACACGCGCCGGGTTCACGCCGAAGATCGCGTTCACCACCGATGACTACGTAGCTGTGCAGGCGCTGGTCGCGGCCGGCCTCGGCGTCACCACCCTGCCCGGGCTCGCGCTGCGCGCAGCTAGGCACCCGGGAATCACCGCCGTACCCCTGCCGGGGGCACGCCGCTACGTGTACGCGATGACCTATGGCGAGCCACCCGATCCGCCCGCCACCATCCGGCTGCTTGATGCTCTTACCGTCGCCGCGCGCCAGGCGCACCGAGCCTACGAACAGCGGGCTCTTGAGGTGCAAAGGCCCGGCTAGCGCGGGATGGCTAGCGCGGGCCAGTGCAGTGGAGAATGGCTAGCGCGGGACGGCTTGCCCGGTCCGGCTAGCTAGCGCGGGATGGCGCTCGCCGCACTGCCGAGGCCGGGCAAGAGCTGGCTAGCCTGGCCGCGCATCAGCCCGCGCAGGGCGTTTGCCAGGGCGGCGTGCGTCCGCATCGCGTTTGCGAGCACGCGCTGTCGGCTCATCTGGACGATGTGGCGGGCATTTTTCGCCAATCGCGCCGTCTTCCCGCCGGTAATTCCCGAGTGCTTGGCCAGGTTCGCAAGCCGCTGGCCGCGGGTCACGCCGCTCAGGCCACTGGTCAGGTTCGCAACGGCGGGCACGGAGGACGCTCCCGCGCCACTGGTGGCGCCGGCGAGACCAGGCACGTTGCCGAGACCCGTCATCTTGCTGACACCTGTCATGCCGCCCAGACCCGTCATGCCGCCGAGGCCGGCTACACCGCTGAGCCCACCGAGCATTCCGGCCGGCGGAGCCGCTGGCATCGCCGCGGACGCCTGCACCGGCTTGTGCGTGGACGTTTCCTTGCTGGCCGCCGAGGCCGCGGCCGCTCCGGCCGCGCCGACCGCTGCGGCCGTCAGAATGGTGCATGTCAGCACACCGGCCGAGAGCGCTGTGGCCCGGGCACTGCGCCCGGTCACGATTCGCCTGTTGTTCAAGTGTGACTCCGTTTCCGGTGGGATGGGAAATGCATACGTGGCAGGACGACACCGGACCCTAGCACACTCTGAGTATGCGGTCGCTCACTCTTAGTATTTCGAGCGTGTGACCAGGCCAGCCTGATCAGATCGCACGCTCCCGCCCCTGCCAGTACGGATCGCGCAGCTTGCGCTTGAGCAGCTTGCCGCTCGGGTCACGGGGCATTTCCGTGATGAAATCCACGGACTTCGGCCACTTCATCTTGGCCAGGCGGCCCTGGAGCGATCCGATCAGCTCGGCGGCGAGCTCGGAGCCCGGCGGCACGCCCTCGGCTGGCTGCAACCCGGCCTTGATCTGCTCGCCCCAGTCCTCGTCCGGGATACCGAACACCGCCACGTCGGCAACCTTTGGGTGCACCATGAGCTCGGACTCGATCTCGGCCGGGTAGATGTTCGCGCCACCCGAGATGATCATGTCAGCTTTCCGGTCACACAGATACAGGAATCCCTGCTTGTCCACGAAGCCCACATCGCCGACGGTAAAGAAGTCATCCAGCCGGTTCGCCCTGGTTTTCTCCGGATCGCCCTTATAAACGAACTCGCTGATTGTCATTTTCAGGTAAATGGTGCCGGGCGTTCCCGGGTGACAGTCGCGGCCGTCGTCGCCCACGATTCGGATCTCGCTGATCGGCCAGGGCTTGCCGACGGTACCCGGATGCGCCAGCCAGTCCTGCGGGGTGGCGATCGTGCCGCCGCCCTCGGTGGCAGCGTAATACTCGTATATGCATGACCCCCACCAGTCCAGCATGGCACGCTTAACCGGTACTGGGCAGGGCGCGGCGGCGTGAATCAGCCACCTCATCGAGGACAGGTCATAATGTTCCCGTACCTCAGCCGGTAAAGCCAGCATTCGCTTGAAATGCGTGGGTACCATGTGCGAGCTAGTCACCCGGTACCGCTCAATCTTTTCCAGGGTCGTGACCGGATCCCAGCTGTCCATATAGACAATCGTGTGACCCATCTGCAGCGCGGTGCCGCCGAACTGAGTCACCGCGGTGTGGTAGTTCGGCGAGGTCACCAGGTGTGCATTGGGTTGGCCGGTAGTCACGCCGAATATCTGCAGCAGCACGGCCATCAGCTCGCCCAGGTCGTCTGGGTCCAGGCCGGAAAGCTCCCGCCGTACGCCCTTCGGCCGTCCCGTGGTGCCCGAGGTGTAGTGCATGGTGACTCCCGCCGTGCGGCCTTCCGGCATGCAGTCCGGCTGACCGGATCGCAGCTCGGCCACGGGCAGGAAGCCAGGCACCTCCCCGTAGCTGAAGCGGGCCGCCGCGGGCAGCCGAGCTTCGTCAGCAGCCTTAACGGCTTGCGCGGCGTATCTGGAGTCTGCGAAGAACGCCTTCGCTTCGCAGTCGGTCAGGATGTAGGCGACCTCTGGTCCGGTGTAGTGCCAGTTGACCGGGGTGAAAAACCACCCGGACTGGAGCGCGGCGAGATAGACCTCCAGGGCACCTACGCCGTTCGGGAGCAGGCTCGCGATCCCATCGCCCGGACGCAGACCGCGTTCGCGCAGCGCGTGGGTGAGCTGGTTGACCCGGGCAAGCAGGTCGCCGGCCGTGTACTCGGTGCCGTCAGGGTCGATCACGGCGATCCAGTGCGGTTCCGCCCGGGCCAGCCGCCAGAAGCCCAGCGACCCCATCCGCTTCGCCTTCCTGGGCACGGTCAGTGCGGCGCCAGCCCTTGATCCTGCGGCTGGAATCCCTCCTCGCCGACGCCCTCCCGGTCCGCGCCACGGCGCAGCAGGCTGAGCACGAGCCCGACGACAAGCAGCACGAGCCCGACGAGCAAAAGGATCAGCGGCAGGATGGACGTGAGCAGCGTGATCTTGTTATGGCCCTTGCGGTCGTTGGCCACAAAGCTCCGGGTACTTTGCGGTGTGAACTTCAGGTCGCCCTGGAAGAGCCCAAGGCGGGTGACTCCGGCGCTATCCCGCAGGGTCAGCGTCTGGTTCTGCTCGGCGCTGAGCGGCCCGCCGGTCAATGGGTCCACCCAGAAAGTGTTGGTCGTCTCGTAGTACTCGGGGAGAGTGACCAACGGCTGGTCCTTCATGCCGACAAGCGAGCCCGGCAAGGTCTGGGTGCCCGCCTGCGTGGCCGGGACGTGCTCCACGTACCGGTAGGCCCGGAGGCCGTCGACCGTGGCAGTCCCCGCATAGGTGGCCGGCATCGCCCTGGCGAGGGTGGTGTCGAACACCATGTAGGTCTTCTTTTCCGCACCAAATGGCCACACGAAACCCTGGCCCGACAGGCGAATATGACTCGGCAAGTGGACCGACCCGTTGGTCAGCTTTGCGCCGCAACAATTGCCGAGCAATCCACTTCTCCGGTCGAACGGGCCGCGCAGCTGGATGTAATTGAAATCCGCGCCGTTGGTATCGTCTTTCACCGCGGTGAATTGATCCCATACCGCGGTGTCACTGTTACTTGCCGCGACGTCGCCGCGAAAAGTACTTGTGGCAGTCACTGAGACACCGGTCAGCTCGCTAAGCTTGGCCGCGCTGAAGTAGCTGGCATTATCGGCGTGCAGGGTCGCGATCTGGTATTCATCCAGCGGGAATTTGACGATCTGGCCAGGCAGGTAGAACCGCATCAGCACAGCGAGCACCACGAAGAAGGCACCCAGCCCGGCAAGTATCAAGCCAACGATCCGGAGCACTCGTTCCTCCTGGTGCAGCAAGGCCGCCACAGCGGCTTCGTCTTCACTGGCGCTACGTTGTTACGTGCCTCCGGGGCAGATCGCGATCGGCCACAAATGGCTGGGCCTGCTGGACGCGTCACCACGGTCCTCCTTGCCCGGCCCGTCACCCGAGGAACACACGTCACTGCAGCGGGCGCGGAGCGTGGCACAAGACTAGAACGTGATCCACGTCACAAGCCAGATGTATACCGAATAGTAACTTTACCCAAGCAGCGACTGTAGCGTCCGGGGCCTGCATTGCAAGGACCCAGCCGAACGGCACGGCCGCGCGGCAGGACCAGATCGGCTCGCAGCACCGAGACCTACGAAACCGTCAAATGGCGCCATCGACCTCAGGAATCGCGCACGCGGGCCTGCCCCGTCCCCCCCACGGTGGCGGGGCCGTCAGATTGACCGGTACCAGGGAATATGTTCCGGTAACGGGTATCGTGAGGAACTCATGAACCGGAATCCACAGTGACCGCGAGAAGGCCGGAGGGTGGAGCGCCCGGCCCCGGCGCGGCGTCGCAGCGTGCCGAACTGCGCCAACGGCCAGACGCCACGGGTCCTCCGGCCGCAGCGACCAAGTCCCGGCATGATCTGCCGGCCGTCTCCGGCCATCAGGACGCGCTCGACGGGCTCCGCGCGATCGCCGCATTCGCCGTCCTGGTCGTCCACGTCGGCGGGCAGACAGGCTTCGAGTATTCCGGAACACCCGCCTCATGGGCGGTATCTCGCGGTGACATCGGCGTACCGATCTTCTTCGCTCTTTCCGGCCTGCTGCTTTTCCGGCCGTGGGCCCGCGCCATACTCCAGGGCACGCAAGCGCCCCAGGTTGGTCCGTACCTGTGGCGGCGTGCGCTGCGCATCCTGCCGGCGTACTGGGCAGTCGTCCTCATCGCGCTGCCGACGCTGGACACTGCTCATGTCGGCTCGCCATGGACCTGGGCACAGTACCTTTTCCTGCTCCAGATCTATAACCCGCATCCGTGGTGGCCAGGTACTGGGGCTACAGGGCTCGCCCAGATGTGGAGCCTCTCGGTAGAGGTCTCGTTCTATCTCGCCCTCCCGCTCATCGCCGCTGCACTTGGCTGGCTCGCCAACCGCGCGGGCGGAGATGTGAACCTGCGGGCAAAGCGGCTGCTCGCCGGGATTGCTGGGCTAGCCGCGTCCTCAGTCGCCTTCATCGTCGTGATCTTCCATCCGGAACCGCAGTTCTGGCTCGGGGAGACGCTGCCACGCATGACCGCCTGGTTCGCGGCAGGAATGACCATCGCGGTAATCACGGTGTGGGCACAGGCCGAACCGGGTCGTGAAGGTCCGGTGCGCCGGTTCTGCTGGACAGTCGGGTTTTCTTCAGGCGCGTGCTGGATCATCGCCGGGCTGATCTTCGCCATCGCGTGCACACCCATAACCGGTCCTGAGGGAATTGGGATTCCTGACGTGTGGAGCACCGAGATGAAAACCGCGCTCTACACCGTCGTGGCAGGCGTCGTTGTCGCCTCGGCCGCATTCCAGCCGCCCCGGCCGACCCGGCTCAGTGGGCTTCTTGGCAACCGTGTCATGCGTTTCCTCGGAAGAATTTCTTATGGCGTGTTCCTCTGGCAATTCATTGTTATCTACGCCTTTTTCAATGCCCTGCACCTGAAGGACGGTTTTCACGGCGGTTCCTACAGCGCGGTCCAGATCATTGGCATCCTGATCGCCATCGCGCTGCTGACTGCGGCGGTGTCCACGGTCGGCTATTTCTGCATCGAACGCCCGGCCCAGCGCCTGTACCGGCTGGCTCTGCGGCAACGCCAAGGTCGGCACGCGCAGCATATGTCAGCGCGGAATACCGCTACGCCACTTGCTCACGGCGCTGTGACGGCAGCGACCCCGGCGGCGCAGACGGCGCAGACGGCGCAGACGGACAGCGGCGGTTCCTCCAGTTTCGTCTGAGAGGCAGCGGCCGGGCGCGTGGGCCAGGTGGCGCCGCCGGGGGCGATCGGCTGCTAACCTTCGTTTGCCATGTCGGCGCGCCCGGCCAGTATGCGGTCCGCTATTGCCATCAGCCTTCGCTCCGCCGTCGCGAGCGTTGTGCCCGAGCGGGCCTTTGCCGCACTGATGCGAGCGATCTATCCGCGTGTCGAGGTCGAACTGGCGCGGATCACAACCTGGGCGCCGCGCGGCGGCACCGCAGTCGATGTCGGGGCGTGGTACGGGCCGTGGACAGCCCGGCTTTCTGAGCTGGCCGACCGGGTCGTGGCGATCGAGCCTAACCCGGCCTTGGCACGACTGGTGCGGGCGAGGTTCCCGGCAGCCACCGTAGTCGAGGCAGCTGCGTCGGACCAGACGGGCACAGCGGAGCTATGGCTGCCAAATAGGGGGCGCGGCGCCGAAGGCGTCGCGTCGCTGGAGCATAGAAGCGAGCGGTCCGTCACGGTGAAGCGGGTCACCATTGACGGTCTCGCGCTCACCGATGTCCGCTTCATAAAGATGGACATCGAAGGTCATGAGGCGGCTGCGCTCCGGGGCGCGGAACAGACGATACGACGTGACGCACCGCTGCTCCTGCTCGAACTAGAGGCTCGCCACCAGCCGATTCAAGACGTCCTGCGCCTTCTTGGCGGGTGGAATTACCGCGGCTATGTGATGCCGGGGCGGTCCTGGATCCCGCTGGATACCTATGACCTGGCCGCCCGGCAGCGGGCCAACGCGCACGTGGTCGCGCGAGGGCTACTTGGACGGCTGGCGACGCCTCGCGATCGCTACGTCAACCTGGTGCTGTTCCGGCGGGACTGACCGGGGGTCTGGAACCAGACGTCGGCCTTGGCCTACTGTCATACGGCAGGCACCGTGGACAGGTGTCATGAGAGGCAGGCTGCCGCGCCTGAGGCGCCCACGCGAAGGAATGAGCCCTGGCCGACGTATCGCTGTTCGAACTGGATGGCAGGCGCATCGCCATCGTCAACTGGCGTGACCCTTGGCATCCCGACGCCGGAGGAGCCGAGCGTTATGCCTGGGAGATAGCGAGCCGACTGGTCCGTCGGCGCGCCCGGGTTTGCTTCATCACCTCCCGGGCACCCGGCCAGCGGCGACGAGACCGGCGTGACGGCGTTGAGGTGGTCCGCATGGGCGGCCGATTCTCCGTATACCCCCTCGTCCTGTCGTGGATGCTGATGCACCGCCGGTCGTTCGACGCCGTCGCCGATTGCCAAAATGGTGTCCCGTTCTTTACGCCCTGGGTGCTTCCGCGGCGGGTTCCGGTGTTCTGCGTCATGCACCACGTGCACGATCGGCAGTTCGGTGTCCACTTCCCTGGGTGGCTGGCACGGGTGGGGCGGTTGCTGGAAGGACCGGTCGCCAGGTGGAGTTACCGGCGGCACGCATGCATCGCCGTTTCACTGTCGACCCTGCGCGCGATGCGGGACAGGCTGCACTGGACAGGCCCGGCCTACCTCGTGCCGAATGGGATATCGCAGGCAACGCCGCCGACGCCGGTCACACCCGCAGGGCAGACGACGCTGGCGTGGGTCGGCAGGCTCGTCGCACACAAGCGGGTGATACGGGTCCTGGACGTGGCAGAAAGGCTCGCTGACCGAGGAGTCACGATCCACGTCATCGGCCGCGGTCCTGACCTGGGCAAGCTGGCACAGCAGGTAGCGGCGCGGGGTCTCGCCGATGTCGTGGGGTTGTGCGGCTATCTGCCGGAACAGGACAAGGCCGCACTGGTGGCGGGCTCGGTCCTGCACCTCAACACATCCCAAGGTGAAGGATGGGGGCTGTGTGTCCTGGAGGCGGCGGCGCTCGGGGTGCCTACCGTCGCCTACGACGTGGACGGTCTGCGTGACGCGGTTCGTGACGGCGAGACCGGCTGGCTCGTCGCGAACGGCGACCGGTTTGAGAACGTCGTGGAGCAGGCACTTAAAGAGCTCGCTGATCCCTCGCGGCGCGCGAGCGTCCAGGCCGCCTGCCGCCGATGGGCGGCATGCTTTAGCTGGGACCGTAGCGCCGACCGGTTTGCCACCCTGCTTGCGGCGGCCATACGGTGCGGCAGCTCGCGCGGTACGCGCGATGGCGCCCGGCTGATCCGATACCGCGTCGCGGACGGTAGCCGGACCATCATTGCGGAAGGGCCGGTGCGGGACGTGCTCCTCCAACACATCAGGAGCGCGGAAGAACTCCGTGAACCTGGACCCATCGAGCGGCTGCTCGGACATGAGGTCGAGGAGGCAGGCCGACAACCGTGACCGGGGTGACCAGGCTCGCCACCCGCGCCCGGGTCGGCCGATGCGGCCGCTGACCCAATGGCTTGTCGAGCCTGCGGACAGTCGGCCTGCTTCGGGCCGCATGGCCGAGATAGACGAGGACTTGCGGCGCAAAATCTGGATAGTCGCCTGCTGCCTGCTGCTCACAGCGCTTGCCTTCGTCACCCGGCCCGGCAGAATCATCGCCGATACCAAGCTGGACATGGCGATCAACCCGGGCGGGTTTCTCGGCAGGACGCTGCACCTATGGGATCCGGCCCAGCTTGGGCAGCTCCAGAACCAGGCAGCAGGCTACTTCTTCCCCATGGGGCCGTTCTTCTGGCTCGGGCACCTGGCAGGACTCCAACCGTGGGTGATCCAGCGATTGTGGCTGGCAGCGGTATTCATCGCCGCTTTTTCCGGCACGACGCGGGTCGCCGCACGCCTCGGCGTGGGCACGCCGATGACGCAGATCGTCGCTGGCCTTGGATACGCGATGTGTCCTCGCGGGCTCGGCCTCCTCGGCCAGCTCTCATCGGAATTCCTGCCGGCGGCAATGCTGCCGTGGATCCTGCTGCCACTGATAACCGCCGTGCAGGGGGGCAACCGCGTGCGGGCCGCCCTCATGTCCGGGGTCGCGGTGGCCCTGGCCAGCGGTCTGAACGCTACCGCGACGTTCGCCGTGCTGCTCCCGCCGCTGATCTACGTGCTGTGCGCCCGCAAGCCCGCGCCGCGCTGGCGGATCCTTGGATGGTGGGCCGTCGCGGTCACGGTGGCGACGCTCTGGTGGGCGGTGCCGCTAGCCCTGCTCGGCAGGTATGGATTCTCGTTCTTGCCTTATACAGAAAGTGCCTCCATCACCACAGCGGTGACGAGCCTGACCAACACGCTCCGGGGCACGGAGGACTGGGTCAACTACCTGACCGCCCATGGCCAGCCTTGGTGGCCGGTGGGCTACAAGCTCACCGTCGAGCTACCCCTGATCTTGCTGACCGGGCTCGTCGCAGGTCTTGGCTTGGCGGGCCTCGCTCGCCGGGGGCTGCCGGAGCGCCGGTTCCTGCTCTGGACCTTACTGCTCGGCTTGCTCATCATCACCGCCGGCTATGTGAGTGGCTTCGGCAGCCCGGTGGCCGAGCCCATCCGCCATCTTCTCGACGGCCCGCTGGCACCAATGCGCAACGTGCGCAAATTCGACCCGCTGATCCGGCTCCCGATCGCTGTTGGCCTCGCCCACATGCTGGCGCCACTGCGTTTCCCCAGGCTTCGGGTCGCGGTCAGCGCGCTCACTGCCTTCGCTATCGCCGGCGTCGCCCTGCCCGCCTTCACCAATGGGCTCTCCTCGTCAGGGGACTTCCAGAACATCCCCACCTATTGGGTGAAGGCCGCACGCTGGCTGAACCACCACGCGGGAAATCAGGCCGTTCTCGTCGTCCCCGGAGCACGGTTCGGCGAATACCTGTGGGGGCGACCGCTCGACGACGTGATGCAGCCGCTATCCACCGCGCGCTGGGCCTCTCGCTCGATCGTGCCAGAGGGTTCCGTCGGGCTCACTCGACTGCTCGACGGCATCGACCAGCGGCTGACCGACGGCGAAGGATCTCCAGGCCTCGCGCAGCTACTGGCCCGGATGGGCGTGCGGTATGTCCTCGTGCGCAACGACCTAATCCGGTCAGACATGGACGGAGCATGGCCATCCCGAGTCCTGCAGGCGCTCAACTCCTCACCCGGGCTTCGCTTGGTGGCCACGTTCTCGGACCAGTCTCACCCCTTCTCGGGATCCTTGCAGACAAGCGATGCCACGATGGCATTCGACCCCTTTTACCGGCCATTGCTGCTCTACCAAGTCACCGGCGCCCAGGGCATCACGACGATCTTGCCGACGAGCCAGGCGCTACGCGTCTACGGAGCCCCAGAGACCTTGCTGACGCTTGCCGATGAGGGCCTGCTCGCACAACGCCCCGTGCTGCTGAATGCCGATGCGAACTCAACCCCCGCCAGCCAGTCGGTTATCTCTGACGCGCTGCGCCGCCGGGTCGTCGGGTTCGGTGAACCGCGTATCGCCCGTTCACCCACGCTGACCGCGGACGAACCCGCCAACACGTTCTTGGCGGCTGATGACTATCTCGAGCCCGGATGGCAGCGCAACATGACCGTCGCTGAATATCGGGGCATCAAGGATGTGACAGCATCCTCCTCAGCCTCCGACATCGGCGGCATTCCCGCACAGGATGCGACCGGTAACCTGCCGTACGCGGCGATAGATCACGACTACCGTACGGCATGGAAATCTGGCAGCTGGGACGGCCCGATCGGGCAGTGGATCCAGGTCGGCTTCCTGCATCCGGTGAACCCGGGGGCGATCAAGGTTGGGTTCATCGTCGATCGCGCAATCGGCCCACCTGTGACCAGGGTCGCTGTGCAGACGGCTGCGGGTCGGATCGTCCAGCCAATCGAGCAGACCGACGCGCCACAGGCCCTGCGGGTACCCGCCGGGCGCGCGACGTGGCTGCGCATCAGGGTCGTTGGCCTGGCGTACCCGCCACATCCGAAGCTCGGCTCCCAGATGGCGATCTCCGAGATCTCCATCCCTGGGATTTCAGCGAGCCGGACGATCCGGCTTCCAGACGTAACCTGACCGCGCCGCAGCAACTGCCGCGCGCGGCTTTTGACGGCGACCCGCTGACCACATGGATCGCCGCGCCGAAGGACCGGAACCCGTCGCTCACGATCTCGTGGACACCTCGGCGGACCATTAGCAAGCTCACGATCACCAGGCCTCCCGGAGCGGGCACGCCCGCCAAGGTCCTCGTCAGCGGTGCCGCGCCTGGCCAGTTGGGCGGCGGCTGGATCGTCGGCCGGAGAGCCAAGATCACGTTTCCAGCCATCCGGACCGACCAGATTAGGCTGGCCTTTTCACCCCTGCAACTGCCACTACAGATCACCGATGTGACAATTCCCGGTGTCCACCCGGTCAGCGATCCAGGTCAGGGCGCGTTCACACTTCCATGCGGCAGCGGGCCCCAGATCAACCACAACGGCTCGCCGCTGGCCACAACCGTGTCCGGCACCTACTCCGAGCTTCTCACCGGCCAGCCGATGCGCTTCGCCGCATGCGGCCCCGTCGTGGTGACCGCCGGGGCCAATGAGCTTTTCGAGCGCGCCACAGACGCATTCCAGGTCGATACCGCCGTTGTCGACCGCGTTGGATCCGGGTCACTGGCGGCTCAGCCGGCCGCCTACCGGTCCGCCGCAGCTGGGCAAGCGCAACCGTCCGTGAAAGGCCAGCCGTTGGCGCACCAGCCAGGTGTGCCCTACGAGGCCGCAGTCAGCGTGGCGCGCTGGACCACCTCGGACCGCATCCTGCTCGTCGCCGCCAGCCAGCAGTCGTATCTGGAAATTAACGAGAACTTCAACCCCGGCTGGCAGGCGCGCATGGGCACGACGGTTCTGCGATCGGTCAGGGTCGATGGCTGGAAGCAGGCGTGGGTTATCCCTGCGGGCACCTACGCGGAGATCCGGGTGCGATTCCTGCCAGATACGACCTACCGTCTCGCGTTGTTCGGCGGCTTCGCGGCGCTGGGGCTTCTCATGCTGATGACGCTGGCGCTCGCGCGCCCAAAACGGCTCGCACCCCTGCCCGCGCCTTCCAAGGTAGCGCCACGCTCACTTGTCGCCCCGTTGCTCTGGACAATGCCGTTCAGCGCGGCAGCAGGGCTGTGGATAACCGGATACCCGGGCCTTGTCACGCTGCCGATCGCGGCGGCATCTTTCCTTGCCGCGCTGAGCCGCGGGCCGAAGTGGCGGCTGGCGTGGCAGATGTCACAGCCCTGGGTGGTGTGCGCGCTGATGCTGGTGGCGTCCGCCTGTACCGCGGCAGCGCAGCACTTGCGGATGGCCGATTATCAGGGCCCGGTGCTGAATCTGTTGTGGAGCGCGATCCCGCAGATGCTCTGTGTAGTGATCGTCGCGCGGCTGATTGCCGATCTTGGATGGGGTGATCGTTCGCGCGACGGCCGTCTCGCTCCGGATGCCACCGAGGCGCCGCGCGATTCTCCCGTCGGGCACACCGTTACTCGTGAGCTAGCTGGCACGCCGGACGCACCGGCGCTGCCTGAGTCGGCTGTGGCGCACTCGCAAGACCAGCCAGGCATCACGGACCCGGCTGGCCACCTACCGTCCCACTGACCACAACCTTGACCGTGCGGCGATTTTGACCGCACTAACGATAAGCACCCGGATAACTACTTATAGTAATAGTTTACTACTTTTGAGTAATGATCCGCGGCTCTTTTATGCAATCGATCTAGTCTGTCCTCACAGCACGTCTTAGCGTGATTCTGCCCACCCGCTGGTGTGCCGCGGGCCTGCGGGCTACGCGGTTGGCAGCACTCGCCGCCGAAGGAGGAGGTGCGATGGTTCGCTTGCTTGTCGCAATCGTGATCGGTGCCGTGCTTGCCGCGGGGGCTAGTTTCCTGATCTCGAGCGTCGCTGGTACTGGAGCAGCCAAGCCAGTCAACCAACCGCTGTACAACTACGGTTCGCGATAAGCCGGACCAGGCGGCGTGATGAGGCATCAGACACCGGGGGATCAAACCGATGATTTCCCAGCGCTACTTGAGATCGTCGTTCCTGCCCACAACGAGGCCAAGCGGCTTCCTGTCGGATTGAGCCTGCTTACCAGAAAGGCGGCTGCGCTCCCCGTTCGCACGTCGATTCTGGTAGTCGATAACGCGAGCACCGACGCGACCCCTGACATTGTACGGAACTGGCCCACGGAGCCCGTTCCAGTGCGGCTGCTGAACTGTGCACGGCGCGGTAAAGGCGCTGCTGTCCGGGCGGGGCTGCTTGCCACCCAAGCGCCATTCATCGGATTCTGCGACGCGGACATGGCGACGGACCTTTCCGCGTTAGACCTTGTCATCAGCCTGCTCGCCACCGGCCATCGGGCAGTTATCGGCTCACGAGCGCACCGCTGCTCGGTCGTCGAGGCTCGGCACAGTGTGTTCCGCACTGCTGGGGCCAGCGTGTTCCGCCGCCTCGCGCGAACTGTTGTCGCGGACGCGACGGACACCCAATGCGGCTTCAAGTTCTTCTCCGGCCCGCTCGCCCGAGCGGCAGCCGTTCGGATGCGCGCCGCCGGATTCTCATTCGACATCGAACTGATCGCCAGGTGTATCGAGCTTGGCGCCAGGGTGACCGAGATACCAGTGGAGTGGCGGGACGTGCCAGGGTCCACCTTCTCCGTACCGCGCCACGGCGCCGGAGCGTTGCGCGAGATCGCGTCGATCTGGCTGAATCTCAGACTGGGCGACCGCCAAGTTGGCAGCGAGTCCCCCGTCCCGCTGCAGCTTTGTTTGCCGCGTGCCGACGACACCATCCTCAACGCATTTGGTCCCGTCCTCGAGCTCAGCTCGGTGGCAGCTCCGCGATCATGATTAGGCCTTCGGCATTGACAGGCCAGCGTCGGGGCTCGGTGAATCTCGCCACGGTGAAAGCGCAGGATGGCATCGATGAAGTCAGGCGGAATTGGACACGGCTTGGCAAAATTGATCCCTTCTGGGCAGTATGTGTTGACGACTCCCGCAGAGGCGGCCGGTGGGATCCTGCGGAATTGCTTGCCACGGGCCGTCAGGAAATCAGCGGTGCCGTGGCCAATCTCGACCGGCTCGGCTTGTGTCCAAAGCGCGAGCGAGCCCTCGATTTCGGCTGCGGCGTAGGTCGGCTTACGGCCCCTCTTGCGGACCATTTCGCCACCGTGACGGGCGTCGACATCTCAGAGCCCATGCTTGCCCAGGCCCGGCGGCTCAAGCCTGCTGGAAAGCAATGCGCCTTCGTGCACAACGACGCGCCCGACTTGCGCCTGTTTGCTGACGCTTGTTTCGACTTCGTCTATTCGAGCCTTGTCCTTCAGCACCTGCCGCCGGCGCTGACGGTGAAATATCTTGCCGAGTTCGTCAGGATCGTGCGCCCAGACGGTGCGATCGCGCTCCTTGTGCCCGTGGCGCACCTGCGCACACCCCACGGCCTCGTATATGCCTACGCTCCGTACCGGATGATCGCATGGTTCCAGTTGTCCATCTTCGGCTATCCGGCTCCGATGCGGATGCACGTGCTCCCGCCAGCGCAGGTCCGCGGCGTTGTGGAACCACTGGGCGCGCGGCTCGCCGCGTCCGAGAAGCACCCCGGCTACGGCGGCCACTGGCGGATGGCCACTCACTTCATCGCGGCGCCGAGCTGATACACGATGACGTTAGGCCCGGCTAGCACGACCGCGGCGCCGGTGAGCCGCCGCGCCAGCGTAGGTCCGGGCGGCGCTTCGCCTGGGGGCCAGCCTGCGTCCACAATCACGTAGCGGACCCCGGCCGCCCGCAGTGGCGCGGTAAGCGGCGCCGCCGACCTGATCAGCGTGTCGAGCCTGCGCGCGGCCGGGTTCTCCGCAGCCACCACGCGGTTGCCAACCTGCACGGCGTCATTCCAGATCACCGTGCGCGCGCTTAGCCGTGGCCATGGATCGAGCATCGCCTCACCATGGTTCCAGCCGTACCTGCGGTACGCGGCCCAGGGCAGCAGCAGCGCGCTGCCGGATCGCGGGCCGGCGTCGATGACCGCGCGCGCCCGCAGCCAGTCCGCGGGGAACTGCACCGGGCGCAGCCGCCCCGCCGCCCCCCACGCAAGCCCTGGCAGCAGGAAGATCGGCAGAAGCAGCACAGCCACCGTGAACACGGCGGCCAACGGGTCGACGCGGCCCGCGTGACCGCGGTTGCCTCCCATGATCCTTAACGGCTGCCGCCTGCTGACACACCACCCGGCGAGCGCGCCGAGTCCTACCGCTTCCGCAAGCGCCAGCGGCGCCACGAACTGCTGGCCGTCACGCAGCACGGCAAAACCTGGCCACAACCCGATCAGGCCACGCAGCGTGTCCCGCCCTGGGGCGGTGACGCCGATGAGCGCGATCGCAAAGCCAGCCACCGCGGCCACACCGAGCCCCGGCCACCGTGGATCGCGGCGGTAGCCTGTTACCCCGGCCACGGCAAGGACCAGCCAGAACGCGGACACGGCACCGCCGTAGCCCGCGGGCACGGTCTCTGCGTTCCATGCGCCGCCGAGCAGCAGCAGGCTGCCCACCGACCCAAACGGTGTATCCGCGCGCGCAGCGAAGGCGTCCACACCGGCGGCCGATGTGTGTACCTGGCGTACCAGCGACGGGACCAGCCAGGGCAGACAGAGCACGCAGAGAACAAGCGCCACGGTCACCATGGCACGCACCCGGCGCGAGCGCTCTGTCTGCGCCAACGCGGCAGCGGGCACCGCCACCAGCGCCGAGATGCTCATTGCCGCGAAGCCGCCGATCGCGGCGGGCAGCAGGGCAAGGCACAGCCGGGCGACGGTTTGCCAGTGGTCGAGTCCGGCGCGCAGAACGTGCAGCACCCACGGCAGACCCGCGTAACCGAGCAGGAGGGCCCACTGCCCGAGGATCAGCCGTTCCGCGACGTAGGGGTTCCAGCTGTAGAAGACCCCTGCGGCCAGCCGCGCGGGCAGCGGAAGGCCGCACAGCAACGCGGCAGCGCCCGAGCAGGCGAGGGTGAACACCGACAGGAGCACGATCTTTTGCACGATGTCAGCGGGCAGCGCGTTGGACAGGACGGCAACCACGCCATCACTCGGCACCGCCCGCGGTGGGCCGCCAGCCAGCCCGAGCGCCGCCGCATGCAGCGGCGGCCGCGGCACGAAGACCATGTCGTAGGAGAGCAGGAAGCCGCGGCGCAGCCCGGGCCCCAGCGCGAGCGCGCCGAGCGCGAGGCCGGTGACCGCCGGCGCGGCACGCGCAATAGCCTGCGGCCGGCGGGTTATCCACAGAATCGTGTTCACCCCTCGCGCGGCTCTTGACAACCCGGAAAAATGAGCAGTAGGGCAAAGCCCCCAAGGGCGGGTGGGTCCTGTAAGAGAATGGCAGATCCTCTAGTCCTGGCCAGCGATGATCCAAATCACTGAGGCGCCGCATGGCGGTGCGGCGGTCGGCGTCACCGCTGATCCCCTGGAACCCCGCAGATCAGGTCGTGGTGCGCGCTGCGGCAGCCGTTAAGGATGGGTTGTGGTCTTTTCCGTGGAAATCACGGCTCACGGGGCAGGCCGAGCATGCGCTCACCGATGATGTTCAGCTGCACCTGTGTGGTACCGCCGTAGATCGTCATCGCCCGGGTGCCGAGGATCATCCGGCCCCAGTAACCCTCCGGCCCCGCGGTCAGCGCGCCGCCGATCGCGCCGCGCGCGCCCAGCATCGACCAGCACGCCTCGGCGATGTGCTGCGCATGTTCCATGGCGAGCAGCTTGCGTACGCTTGCCGCCGCGCCCGGTTCGGTGCCGGACAGCTGGCTGAGGGTCACCCGCAGGGCGAGCAGCGCGAGCGACTGGCCCTCGCAGACCAGCCTGCCGACCTGCTCGAGTCCCGCCTGATCAAGCTCGGCGCGCCGGGCGGCATCGAGCAGCTCCTTAACGGTGAGCCCGGTTGTCGCGCCATCCGAAAGTGACACCCGCTCGTTGGCGAGCGTGTTGCGAGCCACCTTCCAACCCTCGCTGACCTGCCCAAGCACCATCTCGTCCGGGACGAAAACCTGGTCGAAGAACACCTCGTTGAACAGTTGCTCCCCGGTCATCTCGGTCAGCGGGCGCACCTCGATGCCTGGCGAGGCCATGTCGACAAGGAAATAGGTGATTCCCTCGTGCTTGGGTTTAGCCGGATCCGTGCGGGCCAGGCAGATCCCCCAGTGCGAATCGGGCGCGAGCGATGTCCAGATCTTCTGGCCGGTGAGCTTCCAGCCGCCTGCTGCCCGCTCCGCGCGCATCTTCAGCGAGGCCAGGTCGCTGCCCGCGCCTGGCTCGCTGAACAGCTGGCACCAGACCATTTCGCCGCGCAACGTGGCGGGGAGGAACCGCTCCTGCTGGCGTGGCGTGCCATAGGCGACCAGCGATGGCACCACCCAGGCGCCGATCACCAGCGTGGGCGTGCGGACCCCCGCGGCGCGCAGCTCCTGCTGAATCAGGATCTGCTCTAGTGGGCTCGCGTCGCGGCCCCACGGTTTCGGCAGGTGGGGCATTACCAGGCCGTCGTCGGCGAGCCGGCTGACCCGCTCGTCGTGGCCGAGCGCCGCGATCTTTGCTATCTCGTCCCTGATCCGCCTGCGCAAGGGCTCCGCTTGCGCGGGCAGGTCGACATCCAACTCGCGCCTTGCCCCGGCGAAGGTCATTTCCGCGACGCGAGCTGCCCTTCGGGTGGGCGAGCCGGTCAGCGCGCGGAGGGTCAGCGCCCGCCGGTAGTACAGATGCGCGTCATGCTCCCACGTGTAGCCGATGCCGCCGTGCACCTGAATGCAGTCCTGCGCGCAGCGCACAGCCGCGTCGGTGGCGACCACGGCCGCGATCGCTACCGACAGGCGTGCGCCGACCCGTGCCGCGTCCGTGGCGCCAGCAGCCTCGTCGAGCGCCCGTGCCGCGTCCCAGACCACGGCGCGAGCCTGCTCAAGTGCGACGAGCATCCGCGCACACATGTGCTTGATGCCCTGGAACTGCCCGATCGGGCGGCCGAACTGCGTACGTACCTTCGCGTAATCGGCGGCGGCGCGCACGCACCAGGCCGCGGTCCCCACCGCCTCGGCGCCGAACAACGCCGCGGCAAGGTCCATCACGCCGTCGCCGGTCAACCCCTCGAGCATCCGGTCCGCAGGCACGACCACGTCTCGTGCCTCAATCCTCGCCACCCGGCGGAGGTTGTCCATGCTCGCAAGCTCGTGCACCGCGAGCTGCGCGGCGTCGACCGCCACCCACTCTTCACCCGCGTCCGTCGCGATCGGGAGCACGAAGACATCGGCTACGGTGCCGCCAAGCACCGGCTCGGCGGTCCCATTGATCACGAGCCCGCCGTCACCCCGCTGTCCGGTCATGCCAGCACGCCCGGTGAAAACCGCACCGACCAGCGATCCGTCCGCGAGGCCTGGCAGGAGCTCCACACGCGCCTTGGCCGGATCGCAAGCGAGCAACGCCGCGCTCGCCAGGACCGTCGGCAGGAATGGCCCAGGAGTCACGTGTGCACCGAGCTCTTCAAGTGCGATGGCGAGCTCAGCCAGGCCCGCACCCTGGCCACCGTACTCTTCCGGGATGTGCAATCCGGTCAGCCCTTGTTCGGCGAGCGCGGGCCAGAATTCCGGCAGGGTTGTCTCCGCTGGCGCGCCGAGGGCCTGCCTGACCACATCGGGCCTGACATGGCGTTCTGCCCAGCCGCGCACCGCCGCCGCGAGCGCCTCGTGCTCCTCGGTTAGCCCGATCGCCATTCCCGGCCCCTTCGTTACCCGCCAGTCACATAGTGACTCAACTCTAGAACGAGTTTCTAATTTCGGGTACGCGTGATCTGGGTCACTCCGGTGGCTCGACGACCACCTGGGCCACGTACTGCTCGTAGGCAGCGATATCGATCGAGCCGAATGCGTCTGCCGCGGCGGCCAGGGCCAGCGCGTGGCGGAGCCTGTCCGGCCACGACCAGCCGAGCAGCAGACCAGGCACGAGCCCGGCCACCAGCGCACCCTGCGCCTGCCCGCCCGGAAACCGAACACCGTGGGCTTGCCACTCTCCTCCCACGGCAACGGCCCGAATTCCATCCGCGGATGGCGCGACGACTGCTCGGGCACCGGCCTCGATAAGCTCACGGGCGCGAGGCGGCGTGCTGCCCCCGGCCGGGGCGTCCGGGATCACAAGCGCTGGGCGCCTCGCGACGCCGAACCGCAGCGCCGATCCTCGGGCGTTCAGCACGACGGGCACGCCCACCTCGGCCGCGTATGTGGCAAGCGTTCCGTAGATGTCGGGTGGCAGCCCGGCGGCCAAGCTGCCACACAGCACCACGGCAGTGGCGTCCCTAACCAGCCGGCGGTAGTCGGCCGCGAACCGGCCGAGTTCCTCGGTGGTGATATAGGGCGCCGACTCGCGGAAGCACGCCGTCGTACCTCTTTTCGTGTCCGTCACCCAGATCACACGGCGCGACTCCCTGCCCGTTCTGGTGAAATCGGTCGGCACCCCGGAGCCAGCCAGATCTGACCTGATCAGCTCCCCGGTAGCGCCGCCAGCCAGGCCTGCGGCGGACACCTCGTGCCCGAACGTATGCAGCACCCGAGCGACAGTCACGCCACGCCCGGCGGCCCGGTGTCTCCCCGCAGGCACCCGGTTCAGCCCATCCCACGCCACACCAGCTACCTCGTAACTCACGTCGAGCGCGGCGTTAAGCGCAACGGAAACGATCAACTGCGTTCCTTTTGTGTCAGCTGGTGTGATACACACCTGCGGACAGGGCACACCCCGGTGCAGGTACACACATCCTGACAGCAGCTGAGCGACCGATCCGGGATTCGGTGATCATGCAGGAACCGCGCCGCGCGAAAGTTAAGGAGCTTGCTGAACGCGCCCTCAGGCTCCTCCATCGCTACGGACCGGTCAGCCGTGTCGTCCGCCACGTCACCACCCTCGAGGCGTTCGACCTCGGGTTGGTCCTTGCTGCCCAGGTCTTCCTCACTCTGGTGCCGATGCTCATCGTGCTAGCCACGTTCGCCCCGAGGCTGCTCGGCGTGGGGTTGTCGGACGAACTGCAAGCCTCACTCGGGCTGAGCAACAGTTCGCTGGCCTTCCGCGACATGCTCGGGCCGCCAGGGCACGCCTCCCGTGTCGGCGGACTGCTCGGGTTCGTGCTACTCGTGTCGGCAGGTGCAAGCACTGCGACGGCATTGCAGCGCGGTTACGAGCGGATCTGGAGCTTGCCCAGGTTCGGCTTGATTCGCTCTTCCTGGCGGTCGACGGCCTGGCTTACCGTATGCGCCGGTGCGTTCGTGCTCACCGGGCTCGCCGATGCCACGTTCGCGAACGTTCGAGGCGCAGGCGGGGTGCTGCTGGTGTTCTCGCTCGCCGGGGCGGTCCTGTTCTGGTGGTGGACGCCGCACCTGCTGCTTGCGGGACGCGTCGGCTGGCGCGACTTGCTTCCCGGTGCCCTCTTGACCGGCGGTGTCCTGGTCGCGTTGCTCAGGATTTCACCACTGCTCATGCCGGGTTTCGTCACAAGCAGTGAGTCCGAGTTCGGTCCGCTCGGCACGGTGTTTGTGGTGATGGTCTGGCTGACCATCGTCTGCTCGATTGTGGTGTTCTGCGCGATCGCGGGGCAAGTGATCGCTACTGAGCCACGGCTGGCCCGGCTGCTGCATCAGGCGCGGCCTCGGCAAGCGGCGCGGCCTCGGCAAGCGGCGCGGCCTCGGCAAGCGGCGCGGCCTCGGCCGACGGCGGCGCGGCCTCGGCCGGCGCGGCTGGCGCGTGGATCAGCGCTAGACGGCGCGGGCACCACCAGCGAGCCGACATCCGGTGGCGGCGCCGCAAACACGTGATATGGGCAGCCGTGGGCCAGGCTCGCTGGCCCACGGCAAGGCTGGATCAGCTATCTGGAGACCCTGGCCGCCCACATCGTCTGGTGGTAGCTGCCATTGCCTGGTGGCTCGGAGGACACGCACCAGGCGAGCATGGCGGCCTGCGGCGTCGCCGCGAGACCCATGTAATCGCCGAGGAACGCCCGCGTACCTGCTACCGCTGCCCATTGCAGCACGGCGAGCGGGCCGATCTGATGCACGGGCCCGAATGTCCTGCCACCGTTGACCGAGGCGATGTAATCCTCGGTCACGGTCGGCGCGGTGCCGTTCTCGCCACGCATGCGGTAGGTGACGTGCACCGCGCCACCTGCCGCGGCAACCGCGGGTGTGAACCGGTCAAGCCCAGCGACCTCGGGGTTTACCGCACGCGGGGTGCTCCACTTCCGTCCGCCATCGGTCGAGGCCGACAGGACAATGTCGTTCAGCCCGCTGGCGTTGAACCGGGCGTCCTGCCACACCACGTACATGTTGCCTGTGCCTGGGTCGATCGCGGCGGCCGGCAGGCCGCCGGTCCGCATACCAGGAATCCCGGAGCCGAGGTTCTGGCCCACGGTCACCGGCGCACTCCAGGTGTTCCCGCCGTCGTGGGAGGTCTGCGCGGCCTCGAAGTCATTGTTGCCGACGGTGAGGTCGTAGACGACGGTGATGGAACCGTCCCGGCCGATCAGCGGGATCAAGCCCGCGGTGTCGGCATCCACGGCGGTAATAAAGCGGAATGGTGACCACGTCCGGCCGTGATCGTCGGAATAGCTGACCGTGCCTGGCGCATGAGTCACCGCGTTCGCGCCGGTGCCCGTGGCAATGAAGCGCGACCATACCGAGTAGATGCGGCCGTAGTGCGGGCTGTCACTGAACGTGTCGACGCCGATCCAGTTCTTGTCGTTGAATATGTTGATGTCGTTGTCGTCCACGACCAGCGACGGGGGCCCGAAGGTGACCCCGCCATCAGCGGAACGCTGCACGGCGAGCCCGCTGCGCGCATCTGACTGGTCGAACGGGATCGTCTGCGCGTAGGCCGAGCCGTCGGGGCCGAACGCGAAGGCGACATCTGACGCGCGCTCGAACGAGCCGCCCACCGCCGTGGTGAGGGCGGGCAGGTTTCCATCCGTCCAGGTCCGGCCGCCCGCGCAGCCGCGGAACCTCAGCGAGCACCTCAGCGACGATGTAGGCAAGCACACCGGGCTCGGTGATAGCTGACAGTTCCGCCACCCATGCACCATCACGGAACCTCCTGCTCAGTCGGGCAACGGTACGAAGAGCGAGTCGCGTCTTGCCGATCCCGCCGGCCCCGGTGATCGTCACGAGGCGTGATATCTCAAGCAGGCGGCGAACCTCCCCCAGCTCCGTCCGGCGGCCAACGAAGCGGTCATTTCGGCAGGCAGGTTGCCGCCGCGCTGCCGTGCACCTCCAGGTACTCCTACCTCAGACCCGGTCATCCGTTCGCATGCGACCGCCCCCGTCGCGTTGACTGGCAATCGAGCGGGACCCCGTCGTTCTTATGGTCGCCCTGCCAGCATGCTATCGAGCCGGACATCACAGAAGGAGAGGATCACTTAACAGATAGTAAGGTGTATCTCTGCCGGTTTTGCCGCCAATGTGTCGGCACAGAAATGAAGACCGACCAACGCCTTCGGCGTGTCTTCCAGCGGGTCGGATGCATGATCAGAAACCATGCATAACACCGTGAGCCCGCGTCAGGAGCTCAGCCAATGAGCTTTCGGAGTTCTTCGATGAGCCGACGACATTTTCTGGTGAGAGCTGTGCCGACGGCAATTACGGGTCTGCTGATCGCCGTCATTGGCGTGGTGACGTTTAGCGTCCCAACGTTCGGTTCCGCCCCCGCGGCCCTGCCCGAGCGGAACGTCTCATTTCACGGCTATCACGTCCGGGTGCCAGCATCGTGGCCGGTAGTCCACCTCGGCGCGGCATCGTCGGCCTGCGTGCGCTTCGACCGGCATGCGGTTTATCTCGGCGCACCGACGTCGGCGGAGCGGTGCCCGGCGCACCTCATTGCGGCCAAGAAAGAAGCGCTGCTCATTGAGCCGCTGGCCGCAAGGCCCGGCGCATACGTAACACTGGCCGACCCGGTGGCCCATCAGTACGTGGTCACAGATGCCGCGGCGGGCGTGCGGGTCACGGCGACATACGGCAGCAACCAGGCACTCATCGAGCACATCCTGGCGATGGCCGCCGCAGCCAACCGAGCGTCACCGCCAGTCAGCCCGATGATCCCCACGATCCACCGACTTTCTGCGGCCGCCGCCCGCGGCCCTAGGCCGAGGGGCACCCGGGCTGCGTCGCTACCGGCTGGCGCGACGAGTGACATCGGTCTGGGCTTCGATACCTGCAGCGCACCGACTCAGGCGACGATGAATGCCTGGATCAGCCATTCGCCGTACGGGGCCGTGGGCATCTATATAGGCGGCTCCGACCGGGCGTGTGCCCAGCCCGACCTGACCGCCGACTGGGTGAGCCATCAGGCCAGCGCTGGCTGGCATTTCCTCCCGCTGTATGTCGGCCCGCAAGCCGAGTGGGCCGAAGTCACAGCTCCAGCCAGCCAGGGCACCGACTCCGCGGACGACGCGGTCCGGCAGGCGGAGTCGCTCGGCTTCGGTCAAGGCGCCCCGCTGTATTACGACATGGAGGCATATCCCCGCAGGCAGAGCGGGCGCGCCATCGCGTTTCTGGTCGCGTGGACGAATGAGCTGCATCGGCAGGGATACGCGTCCGGCGTGTACAGCAGTTCGGCATCGGCCGTCGCCGACCTGGTCGAGCACGACGCCAGCGTCGGCTCCGCGATGCCCGATGTGATCTTCGATGCGTGGTGGAACGGCATGGCCGATACCCGTGATCCGGTTATCCCGCCGCGCGACTGGGCGCATCACCGGCGGCTCCACCAGTACAGCGGTGGCGCTACGCACCGGTACGGGGGTCACTCGCTCAACATCGACACCGATTACCTCGACGTGCTGCTGCCGCCTGGCGGCGTGCTGTACGGGACCGCCCAAGTGCCACTGCAGGCGAGCCGGCTTCTCGTCCACTGACGCCCTGGCGCGTCTGGCTGCCGCCCTGCCCGGCTCACCGGCCAGTGGCTTCAGGCTAGGCCAGCCGCCGCACCAGATTCGGCAGGTCAGCGAAGGAGCCGATCACGTGGTCCGGCGTGGCGGCCGCGCTCTGCACTGCCTCGGGGAGGTACTTGCCCGTCTTCACCAGAACGCCGGTGATGTCGTGCCGCTGGGCGCCCAGCACGTCGGTCTCGACATCATCACCAACCATCACCGCTTCACCGGGGCTGACCTGTACTGTCGCCAGGGCGGCGGCGAAGAAAGCGTCCGCGGGCTTGCCGGTAACCTCCGCGCTGATACCGGCGGCCTTCTCCAGCGCGAACACGAATGCGCCTGCGTCGAGCTGAAGCCCGGTATCGGTCCGCCAGTACAGGCTGCGGTGCATCGCCACCAGCCGGGCGCCGCGGCGCAAATGACCGAACACCCGGTTCAGCGCCGCATAGCTGAACTCCGGCCCCGCGCCGCCGACGACGACCACGTCTGGCTCCGGATCGTCATCAGCGACGATTGTCACCCTGGGCATGTCCTGACTGATGTCGCCGCTGTTCAGCAGCGTGCAGCGCGCACCGGGATACCGGCTAGCCAGGTGGGCAGCGGTAACCGCTGGAGCGGTGAGGATTTCGTCCGCGTCGACGGCAAAACCCGCTTCGGCCAGCGCGGATCTGATCGAAGCGCGGGTCCGCGACGTGGTGTTGGTCAGCAGAACCACTTTCAGGCCGGCCGCACGTATCCAGTTCATCGCCTCGGGCGCGCCGGGCAGCGGTCGCCACGAGACGGTAAGCACGCCGTCGATATCAATCAGGATCGCGCGGACTCCGGCCACGGGGACGACTCTAGCCAGCGGCGCGGCCGCCGTGGCCAGCCATGATGATCACGGTTCCAGCGCGGCCGCCCGTGATCCGATCTCGCGGTAACTAATCGGATCACGGGCGGCTGCGGCCTCTTAATGAGCTGAAGACGACTCCAGCCGGTGTTTCAGTTCGCTACCACAATCTTGCCGAGCAGCCCGTGCGACTCCTCCTGAGGTCCGGCCGAGAAGACCAGCTCGTTGGTCTTGGCGGCGTTGCCGTTGCCGAAGCGCAGACCCCACAGACCATCAATCACGATCGGGCTGCCGTTCGGCTGGCGGAGCTGGCCAAGGCGCTCCCCGGTGGCCGGGTCATAGGCGTTGATGTGGCCGTTACCGAAGTTGCCGACGAGCAGCGCGCCGCCGAACTTGCCGAAACTGTCCGGTGCGCGGGCGAGACCCCACGGCGAGTTCAGTGCGCCGCGGGTCACCAGCCGGCGGACCAGGGCACCGTCGTTGGTGAAGACGTCCACGAAGCCGTGGCCCGCTCCAGCCACATCGTCGTGCAGCGTCGCGTCCTGCTTGGCGTAGCTCACGTACAGGTTGCCGTCGATTTCCTGGATACCGAACGGCCCGTAGCCAGCCGGCAGCCGTGGATCCACGAATAGCCCACCGGGCAGCTCGACCGGCTTGAAGCTGCCGTCGTAGGCCTCGACCCGGCCAGAACGGAAGTTGGTGGCGTACAGGTAAGTCTTGCCGTCGGATGCCTGGGCGATGGCGAGGCCCTTGTACACCGCGTTGGCGCCGTTGTCCACTGCAGTCTCGGTGACCGTAGAGGGTGGGCTAGTGGTGACGCCCACGCCCGGGTTCCACCCGTCGATCCCGCCGTTCTCCGAGTCGAAGAGGAAAAGCGCCGAGCCTGAGTTGCCGTTGGCGTCGTGTACGACGAATGCGCCGCGGTCGGGGTTGAATACCTGGCCGGTCGGCGCGGCCGCCGTAACGTTGACCACCAGGCCGACCTTGGTCACCGACGTAGCGGTGGTGCCAGCTGAGTACAGCGTCGCCTTGTCGGAGCCGTTGTCCGACACCCACAGCGGCGAGCCGGGCGCCTGGTCGGTACCCGGAGTCGCAGCCAGGCCCCAGGCGTTGACCAGGTCGGGGTCCAACAGGTTGGCGGCACCGGGAATGTCGGAGACCAAGTTGATCTGGCGGTAGGCCGTCGTGTGTGCGCCGGCCGATGTGGCGCCGAGCGCCATCGCGCCAAGCGTGCCCGCGGTAACGATCACGGCCACTGGCAACAGCCGGTGCCGACCGCGCGGTTTCGCCCGCGCTGAGGCGGGACTCGAGTTGAGAAACGGCAGTCGCGTCATTGAATCCTCCGTTTCGGGGCCACGCCTATTTCGGCATGACAACATTCCCCGTTCGCTCATCACGTACGGCGGACCCCAAAAGGTTCACCCGGCGCGGATCCCAAGACCCGTCGCGAAGCCGAGCCGCCAGCTCGGATGACGCAACTGTCAGCCAAGTTCGCTCTTCGCCTTGGCGTTGGAGGCGCCGCGGACCTGCGTCATCATTGATACCGCCACCTCGCCTGCCACGACCCGCCCGACCCACCGCGGGACGCGCATCGGCGGCTTGGCGCCCAAAGCCGCGGCAAGCGCTGGCAGCCACTCGCGCACCGGAGCTGGTTCGTCGTCGACGATGTGGTAGATCCCAGCAGCGCCATGCTCCACGGCTGATGCGGTCGCCGTGGCCGCGTCCTCGATGTGGACGAACGACGACACGCCGTCACCCCTTCCGACCAGCGGAATCCGCCGCTGCGCCGGGGCTCCGCGCCCGGCTGCGGTGGCAGACTTTGATTTCACCGGCCGTTGGCGGAGAAGTGCATGTAGTCCTTTGGTGACTGCCAGTCCCCGCCCCAGGTCCAGCCGATGGCGCTAAATGCACGCCAGGCGGGGTTCCCGTGTGTGATCATCGCCGGGTTCGACCGTGACCGGTCCGCCCAGGCGGCTGCGGCGGGCGGGTCAACGTTGCGGCCCTGGACCTCTGGGTTCTCGAACGGGTTGATATCCACGGCCAGGCCGTAGGAATGCTGCGACCACACGTTCGTGCCGGGAACGAGGCGGCAGTTGAACGCCGAGGTGTTGTCGGCCAGCATCGACCGTTCGTCGTCGCCGCCGAAGTCATCGACGACCCGCATTTGCCTGATCGGGAATCGGGCGGTGAACAGCAGCCGGAACGCGTCTGTCAGGTCGGCGGCGGCCGCTGTGTTCACGACTAGCTCGCCTTGATGCGCGACGTGGTCGAAGCCCCAGTAGCTGAGCCGCAGCAGCCTCAGGCTGGCCAGGCTGACTGGGCAGCCGTGGTGCCAGGAGACTCCAGTTATCCGCGCCCGCGTCGCGGCCGTCAGAACGGACGTGCTCGACTGGAACACCGGCCGGGCCGATGGCGTTGTCGTGCGGCCCGCAACCGTGGCCGTCGCAGCCGGGGCTGTAGTGCTTTGCGACGGCGCTGGTCTGGGAGTGGGGGACGCCGCATGCTGCCTGGTACCGCAGCCAGCTGCGATCAAGCTGAGCGCTAGCGCCAAGGAGGCGAGCCCAACGGTTGCCTTGATCCATCGCCGTTGCGCTGAGTGCAGCGAACGTGACGTCATGTCAGATCACCGGTGCGCCAGCAGCCGGGTGCCGGGCAGCAACAACCCCAGGGCGGCGCGGCCCGGGTCTTGCGATGCGCTTCACACAGCGTCGCCGTCACGCTCGCCGGTACGCACCCGTAGCACGCTGTCCACCGGCGAGACCCAGATCTTGCCAGCGCCGATCGTTCCGGTGTTCGCGCACTTCGCGATGGCATCCACCACGGTTTCTGCAGCGTCGTCGCCGACAACAACGTCCAAGCGGATCTTGGCTAGCAACGCCGCCCGGCGGTCGCTGGTCCATCCCGCAGCGGCTCTGCCGTCAGTGAGCTGGCCGTATTGCCGGCCAAAGCCGCGCACCTCGGTCACGGTTATCCCGTGAGCCCTGCTGTCGATCACGGACTGGATTAGATCGTCGAGCCTTTCCGGCTGGACGATCGCGGTGATCAGTTTCATGCGACTCGCCTCCCGTTCCGTTCAGTGCGAGGCCGGTCAAACATGACTCCAGCATCGGGCAGCGGACCGGCGCGGATGCAGGGGCAAAGGTCCGGAACACACATGTCCGACGTCCACACGATCGCTGATTACGGGCCGGTGTTCCGCGCACTCGCGGACCGCAGCTGGCTAGTCATACGGGCCGCTGAAGATGTCGGCCAGATGGCTCGCGACACAGCACGCACAGGCGCCGCGCGGCAGTCCAAGTCCCATGTAGGGGGTTAAGGCTGCCCTGGCGGGCACGCCGCTGGCCGTGGGGGCTCACCGCAGGCGAGATGACCCCGTGGGCCTAATGTGCCACAACCCGAACCCGCCACTGCTTCTGGTCGCTGGTCCTGAGATCGTCATTCGGCCTGTGAACACGCGCCGTCTCGCCCGAGGCGAGGGCTGACTCGCGGCGAAGGGCGGCGACGTGCGGACGTTAGACCCCGAGAGCCGGGTTACTTCTGCGCTTCGCCGATATACAGCAGGCCCGGATCACCGCAGGTGCGAAGCGGTAGACGCCACCGCTGGAAGGAATGCCGCCTCGCTGACGGCCTCGTCGAAGGCGTACCACGGAGACCAGGACAGGCCACCCCAGTCCTGTGCCTGCGGATCAGGCACGGGGAAAGGCTACAGAGCCGGCCTTCCCACCCGAGGCGTCACGACGCGGTACTAAGGGCCCACATGGAGCCAACCTTTACTTCGTGCGCGACTTGATCCAAGTTCGTGGTATGGGGGGCCACTGGCGTCCGGGTTGCTGTTGGGCGCCGGGACTCTACTCGGTGGCGACGGGTACGACGTTGAGGATCTGGCCGGTCTGCCGAGCGGCGATGCCGGCTTGACCCGCGGCGACCTGACCGGCCTGGCTGGTGGCGCGCTGGTTGTCGATGTCGGTGAGATAGGGGGCGGCGAAGCCGTCGTAGTCCGCTTTACGCTCGGCGGGTAGATCCTTCCAGCCGGTGATGCGGTCCCGGCAGCGAGGTGAGCCGCACTGGCAGTGGGCGGCGAAGTGCTCGACCGAGTAATTCCGCATGGCGTAGTCGAAAGTGATCTCCTGGCCTGCGGTGATGGGCTGGCGGGCGACGAAGTCGTGAGCGCCGCTGGCGTTGAGGCGGATTC
>WNGG01001000.1_pt2 | contig 31831 bp, 24 predicted proteins | sample 5400661 | NCBI WGS metagenome assembly WNGG01 (sample SAMN13153372, study PRJNA577476) | soil metagenome | isolation source: 100 cm soil or saprolite under Garry oak tree replicate 1 | place: USA:California | collected 2016-06-15
ATAATGTTTTTAAAGCGAGTGCCTCAACGACGGTTGCAGAACCTGATTCAAAAGTCAAAAAAACTTCACAGCAGGACAAGTCCCCTGCCCACGATGCCTCATTAGATAAAACTATGATTATCAAACAACAAGCGGGGGAGGGGAGCGTATCTCGAGTGGAACGCAGTGAAGCTTCCCTTGCCGATATAGCGATGGGGAAAGGGTATCAGGCAAAGATTCTGACGTATCCGCAACAGCCGCAGAAACCTGCGGCCAATCCATTCGCCATTCCTTCCCAAGCAGGCCAGATGAAGCAACCAGGGGTACAAGTTCAAAATAATCCTGCTATCAAAAATGCCGTGCGATCTCCAATAGCCCCAGCAGTGTCAGCGCCACCATCACCGCTCAAGAATAGTAATCCTCCTGCCAGGGCTTCTGGCTTCAACATGACCTTACGAATTTTCATCATTGCCGCAATAATAGTCCTACTGGTAGTGATTGCCATAATTGTCCTGCTCCTCTCCCGTCATGGACACAGCAGCAACGCCTTACAGATGAACGAACTCTTGTTTTCTTTCTGTTCACTGGTACTTCGCTTCGACACTGCAGACTAATAGGTACTTCCTTGCATCGCTACTGACCGCTGAGCCAACGCTACTCTTCTGTTGGTAAATCTTGGCGACTGCCCCACTCATTCCAGGAACCGTCGTAATTGGTCAAATTGGGATAGCCGAGCAGAGCCAGGCTGAATAGAATGGTGGTAGCTGCGACGCCCCCATTGCAATACGCCACGATATGCTGTGACGGCTGCACCCCATCACCGGAGAACAGGTGGGTAAGTTCTTCATTACTGCGAAATGTACCGGCGGCGGGATCGATTACCTCGTCACGAGGAATACATAAAGCGCCCGGTATATGACCTCGACGCCCATGGCCACGTGTGATTTCACCGGTATACTGCCTACGATCACGCGCATCAATCAACACGACATCCTCTTGATCCAGGAGCGATAATACCTCAGTTGCAGTGGCGCGTAACTGCGCCTGGGTTACAGGAGTAAAGGTAGCTGTTGGATAGACAGGTATACTCTCTTCCAGTAGTCGATGTTCACGTTGCCATTTAGCAAGCCCCCCATTTAACACAGCTACCCGTTTATGTCCATAATAATTGAGCGCCCACCAGAGCCGGGTAGCAAATTGTGAAGTAGGGTGAGCATCATAGGCAACCACCAGGTGCTGATCACCAATCCCTAAATTGCCCAATACTTCAGCAAAGCGCGCAGGTGGAGCAATTTGAGCCTCCACAGCATCGTTATGATCAACGATGTCGCTACTCCAGTCTATATACACAGATCCAGGAATATGTCCATGCTCATACTCATCACGTGCACCCACGTACAAGGCATCCTGCACACCATCATGCTCAACTGTATGCACGTATCCTCGCATATCTACAACTCGTATATGTGGATCGTTCAGATGCTCGGCCAACCAGGAGGCCTCAACCAGTAACTCACTACGTCCCATTTGTATAACCTTTGTTGAATATACTTCCTTGCATCGCTGCTGACTGAAAGTAGAAGCGATAGCTTTCAAACACTTCCTTGCATCGCTGCGAAGCCCTGCTAGAAGCGCTAACGTGTAGAGTAGGAATGACCCTTGCGGTCAACCTGAGTAGCTGTGTCGCATTTCCAGATTAAGAGAAAAGCCCTGCGGCACCAGGATTATCGGTACTCACAAAGTGGGCAGGAGTGCCAAAAAACCGCAGCGCAGTAACCTTGACGACGGACATTGATGTATTCGGTGTTTGCGTTGTGATATAGCGCTGCGTCATCATCCCTAAAGGGCGCGCCAGAATGAGAGCGGCAGTCGATGCCAGGATCACATTATTGAATGAATTGAATGGGCGGCGCATTCTTGCCACAGTCATAGCAGCCAGTCCTGTGAGCAGGCCAGAAACTGCGAGATTTGTCCCACATCGCTCGTGAATAGCCAGCTCTGGATGTGTTGTACGTAACAGCGTCAGCGCTTCATTCGCTGTAGGAATAATAGCCTCGGTCGGTATGTCACCAAACACAAAGAAGCCAGCAGCAAAAGATATACCAGCAAGTCTCACATTTGGATACTTTTGACTGAGCAAGACAATGGTGGCGTGTTCAAGGGCATGATTCTGCTTAACAGCGCCTCCCAGCAATATCTGTTGCGCTACCTGAGAAACGGGGTTGATGGAAGCCATCGGTACAATCCTTCCTAAAAAATATATCAATATGTGGTATTGAACACCACAATTTCATCACCAAAATTGATTACGTCTCCATCATTCAATGCCACAGGCTGATATACTCGCACATTGTTAACCAGTGTACCATTAGCACTTTGCAAATCTTCAAGATACCAGCGACCATTGTCAAAAAAGAGACGAGCATGACGTCGGGAAACAGTACGACCCTGGATGATAAGATCATTGCCGTTCGTACGTCCTATCGTTGTTACAACCTGGTGGAAACGGAACGAGTGACCACCCATTGATCCATTCTGGATGGTGAGACGAGCGAGCACTGGACGTCCATTGGGCCCCAGATAGCGATCATGAATGGCACGCCTATCGGAGAGTTCATCTCCACAGGAGGTACAATAGAGGCGGGTGCTCGGATTAGAAGCCCCACAGCGAAAACATGATAATGTTACTATTTGTTGCTGGTTGTTATTCAGCGGCGGCTGAACAGGAGCGCTCTGTCCACTCTGCCCTACTGCTGATCCCTGTCCCAGTCCGCCACCATTACTGGGCGTTGGCTGAGCAACACCACTCCCTTGTGAGTCTACTTGTATTTGAGGTAGCGCAGAAGACATGCCTGGACGCCAACGTGGAGGCATCGAAAGGTGCGAAGCTGCCAACGCTCCTGTCAAAGCAGAGATAAGTTCATCAGTCGTCTGGTACCGATCTTGCGGCGCTTTCGCAGCCATTTTCACAACTACCTGCTCAATGGGGACCGGTACACCTGCCGTACGTAACATTTCAACAGGCAACGGTTCGTTGAGATGTTTCACTGTAATCGACAGTGGGGTATCCGCGGTAAATGGCACTCGTCCAGCTAAACAGTGAAATAATACGATACCCAGCGAATAGATATCACTGCGGCGGTCTACTGCTTGTCCTGTGCCTTGTTCCGGTGACATATACTGTGGCGTGCCTATCCCTGTTCCCACACGAGTGAGATTCGTCGTCCCCTCGAGAATTTTTGCTATACCAAAGTCAGAGAGCAAAAGATAGCCATCTTTGCGCAATAACATATTCGCTGGCTTTACGTCACGGTGAACAATCCCATGACTGTGAGCGCAATTCAAACCTTCCGCCGCCTGGATCATGTAATCTATAGCATCAGGATTCGGTATCGGCCTCTTTAAGCGATCTTTCAATGTACCACCTTCAACGTATTCCATAACAATATAGGTGATGTTATCCTGCTCACCAAAATCATGTATCTGCAATATGTTGGGATGAACTAACTTCGCAACAGCTCTGGCCTCTTGCACAAATCTTTTGACAAAAATTGGGTCACGTGCGTGATACGCCGGTAGTACCTTGATAGCAACATACCTATCTAGATTGGGTTGATAGGCCTTGAAAACGGTTGCCATGCCACCAGCACCAATACGTTCGACAATGCGAAACTGGCCTAATGATCGCCCGACTAGCGCGGCCATATCGTCGTTATCACCTTGTTGCTGAGGGTATAGATTCTCTCGTTGCATAGTAAGATGACTCCTTGCATCGCTGCTGACTTTTCTAGGCGCTTCCTTGCAGCTTGCCTGACCGTAAGTAGAAGCGCTACAAGAGAGCGCAGTTGGCAAGCTAGACAAGATACCTAAGACAGCGGCGTTGCAGCGATGGATTTCAAACACTCCTGTGTTCCCACCATCGAATTTGATCACCTATGATTATAGACCTAATTTCTAGCTGTGGCAATAGAATGAAACAGGGCGCGAGGAAACTGCGCTCATCTTGACGCCACTAGCAATGAGAACCAGTGCACTGGCAACTAGCCCTCAAGTAGCAGAGTTTCTGGGTCTTCGACCAGTTCCTTAACTCTCACCAGAAACTGCACAGCTTCTCGACCATCGACAATACGGTGGTCATAGGAAACTGCAACGTACATCATTGGGCGAATAATAACCTGACCATTGACGGCAACAGGTCGCTGTTCAATCTTGTGCATACCCAAAATACCAACCTGCGGCGCATTTAAAATGGGTGTTGAGAGTAACGACCCAAATACGCCTCCATTGGTTATGGTAAAGGTCCCGCCCTGGAGATCAGTGAGTGCAAGGCTATTCTCCCTGGCTTTCTTCGCCAGGGTAGCAATCTCCTGCTCAATCTCCGCAAAACTCTTTCGGTCAGCATCGCGCAGTACGGGCACAACAAGACCTTCTTCAGCGCCGACTGCAATACCAATATCGTAGTAATGCTTCAGCACCATCTCGTTCCCCTGAATCTCTGCATTCAGGCGAGGAAACGCCTTAAGCGACCCTACTACTGCCTTCGTAAAAAACGACATGAAGCCAAGGGAGATGTTATGGCGCTCCTTAAAAGCATCCTTACGCCGGCTCCGCACCTCCATCACAGCACTCATATCAATCTCGTTGAACGTTGTCAGCATGGCCGCGGTATGCTGCGCCTCCACCAGGCGTTGTGCGATGGTTTGGCGCCTGCGCGAGAGCCGTACTCGCTCCTCACGCCCACTTGACACAGCCAGTTTGTCGGGTGTTACCGCTCTAGGCGCTATCTGATCGTCCATAGTAGGGGCGATCCCTTGTGGTCGCCCGGTCTCTTGCGGTCGCCCTGCCTGATACCCTTCCCGCATCGCTATATCAGCTTCACTGCGTTCCGCTCGATATACGCTCCCCTCCCCTGTTTGTTGTGCCATAAAGCCAACCACGTCGTCCTTAGTCACACGTCCATGAGGGCTGCTTCCCTTAACCTGGGAAAGGTCAATATTGTATTCCGCTGCGATACGCCGTGCCAGCGGGGACGGAGGGCGCTGTGCAACCCGTCCATCACTTGCCAGTTGCCCTGAAGGCGTCTTCTGCCTTTCACTGACCACCTGACCAGCTTTTCCAGGCTGCAACTCCCCGGACTGCTCTGTAGGAGTCCCCTGTCCATTTTCTGAATCGTCCAGAGTAGGGGCGATCCCTTGTGGTCGCCCGGTACCAATGACACCCAACAGATCACCAATGGCTACTGTTTCGCCTTCCTGCCGAGCGATCTCCTGCAGAACGCCACCTTGATCGGCGGTCACTTCCACGTTGACTTTATCAGTCTCTAATTCAACCAGTGCCTCGCCCTGGGTAACCGTATCTCCTTCATGCTTCAGCCACCTGGCAATAACAGCATCGACTATTGATTCTCCTAGCGTTGGGACACGTACTTCAATGGACATACTTTCCTCCGCGTTCTTTACACTTTTCATCGCTGCTGACCGTCAGGTAGACGCCGCGGAGCCTGCAGCGGCGTTGCAGCGATGGATTTCAAACTCAACGAGCTAAGAGCCTGTGCCAAAATCTGCTCCTGCTCAGCCAAAAACAGATCCATAAAGCCAGAGGCGGGGCTGGCACGTTCAGGCCGAGAAATTACGTTCAACGGGATTGGGGAAGGGAGCGAATCGATAAGTGCTGAAAGACGAGGGGAGATATAGCTCCATGCTCCCATATTGCGCGGCTCTTCCTGCACCCATACAACTTCTTGTATGTGCTGATAGTGAGATAAGACGTCTTGCAATTCCTGTGCTGGGAAGGGATATAACCGTTCGACACGCACTATTGCTACATCCGTAGGGACGCTTGTGCCGCCCTGTCGCCCACGCTCATGTGATAGGAGGTCGAAAGCTATTTTACCTGTGCAGATCAACACTTTTCTGATGTCACCTGCATGGGATAGGGCCATAGTATCATCAATGACTTCCTGAAATGTCCCTTCTGCCAGTTCAGTCAGTGTGGCCGCAGCCAGGGTATGACGGAGTAAGCTCTTCGGCGTCATGATAACCAGGGGCCGTGGATCGCGTTCCAGGTAAAAAGCCTGCTCCCGCAACAAATGAAAGTACTGTGCAGCCGTCGAGCAATTTGCTATGCACCAATTGTTCTGAGCTGACAGTTGTAGGTAGCGTTCCAACCGCGCGCTGGAATGTTCCGGGCCTTGTCCCTCATAGCCGTGAGGCAGCAAAAGCACAAGAGAGGATTTTTGTTTCCACTTTGCGCGCGCCGAAGAGATAAATTGATCGATAATTACCTGTGCAGCATTCGCAAAGTCACCAAATTGAGCCTCCCACAATACGAGCGTATTCGGAGCATGCACACTATAACCATACTCAAAACCGAGAGCAGCCGCCTCACTCAGCGGGCTATTGTACATTGAAAAGGAGGCACGAGCCGAGGAGAGATGCTGCAATGGGATATAGGTTTCATTGTGTTGATCGTGCAGTACCGCGTGACGATGGCTAAAGGTGCCGCGCTCGACATCCTGGCCAGTGATTCTAATGGGGGTACCCTCGGCAAGAATTGAAGCAAAAGCCAGCGCCTCGGCATGACCCCAGTCGATGCCACCATCTGGACCGAGCGCGGTAGCCCGGCGCTGAAGTAATCGAACCAGCTTGGGGTTAGGAGCGAATCCAGCAGGCCAGGTCAGCATTTCCTCATTATAGCTGGTCAAATGGTCTACCGGAACCTGGGGCGCTCGCTCGGCTTCATCATGAAAACCGTTGCCATTCAACTCGTCAGACTCATCTTCAACGAGCTCCATACCACCCTCGGCTTCCCGCTTAGCCTCCTCCAGAACTGCAAACGCCTCCTTCACCATCCTGTCCGCGTCTACTTGCGAGACCACCCCTGTCTCAATGAGATGGCGAGCATACAGTTCTCGCACCGTCGGATGTGAACGTATTATTTCGTACATACGCGGTTGCGTAAAAGCTGGTTCATCACCTTCGTTATGACCCCAACGGCGATAACCCACCAGATCTATCAACACATCCTTATGGAAGTTGTCCCGGTAGGCCTGACCTAAGCGTACAGCAGTAAGACACGCGTCGGGATCATCGGCATTAACATGGATGATGGGAATTTCAAAACCCTTTGCCAGGTCGCTAGCGAATTGGGTGGAACGGCTATCCTCCGGTTCAGTCGTGAAACCAAGCTGGTTGTTCACAATAATATGAATAGTCCCCCCTACCCAATAACCATGAAGTTGCCACAGGTTCAATGTTTCGGCAACAACTCCCTCACCTGGAAAAGCCGCGTCGCCATGAATAAGCACAGGTAACGCTCGATCAACATCCTGGTGGGGGCCCAATTTTTTGGGCCCTTCCGCTTCGTCAGATACGATCTGTGAAGCCCGCACCATACCCTCGATGACCGGATTGACGAACTCCAGGTGGCTGGGATTAGGGGCCAGTATTACCTTGAGGCTCTCGGACCCCTCGCGCATTGCTATGTCGGCAAGGGAAGCTTCACTGCGTTCCTTCCCCTCCCGCATCGCTCTGTCGGCTCCGCTCGACATACGCTCCCCACTCCCTCGATATACGCTCCCCTCCACGGCTTCTTCCCTGAGAACATGTTCCGCGCCCAGGTGATATTTGACGTCGCCAGTCCAACCGAAACCGAAGGTATCCGTCAGGGGAACCCCTTCCTCATGTTTAGCATGGCCAAATTCGGAGAGAATCGCTGTATAAGACTTCCCGAGCACATGTGCCAGTACATTGAGTCGTCCACGGTGAGCCATACCGATGATCACCTCGCGGCTCCCCGATTCGATCGCTCCGAGAATAATCTCATCAAGCATAGGCACAAGGACATCCGTGCCTTCGAGCGAGAAGCGCTTTTGGCCGGGAAATGTCTGGTGTAAGTAGCGCTCAAACACCTCAACCTGTGTCAGCCGTTGCAATAGTTTGCGACTGGCCTTCTGGACCACGGGCCCCTGAGTTTCTTCAAACACTTCCTTGTATCCCTGCAAAGCTCTGCTAGAAGCGATAGCGTGTATAGTAGGTTTGACCGCAAGGGTCAACCCATCGTGGGCGTTGTAAGGATGGCTTTCAAACAGACGCAAGCCCACCGCGTCGCGCAGCCAACTTCGCTCGATTGGGCTTTTCACCTGGTCAAACTCATAGCTAATTGTCCCGGAATACATAGCGCGTAGTGCAGCGATCGCTTCAAGCGCGTTACGCGCCCCTTCAGCAGCATGACCACCAACAACAATCGGTGGCAGCAGCGCAAGTTCTTCTTCGGTTATCCCATGGGATTCGGGCAATAGGTTAGGGTCACCCAACGGTTCAGTCCCTAACGGATCAAGATGCGCCCCGAGATGCCCTCGATCACGAATGGCGTGAGCAAGCGCCGAAGCGGCTACAACCTGAGAAACTTGAAACGGCGCGTTGCCATCCACCCCCTCTTCTTTCGCCAACTGGGGCCGCTCCTCTTCTGCAAGGGAAGTCCAACTATCAAAAATGGCGCGCGTAGCAGCATCAACACTTGCCGGATTTTGGAGATATCGTTCATAGAGCTCAAGGACATAGCCTGCATTTGGTCCATAAAAAGTATCCAGGTCACGCATGAGAGTTCCTCTGTAGTCTCTGAGGTACTACCTTTCATCGCTGCTGACCGTAGGTAGCCGCGGCAGCGAACTGAGCTTGCCCTGAGCGTAGCGAAGGGTTGCAGCGATGGATTTCTTTCAAGGTAGGAAAAAGCTTAAACAGATATACTATTGTATTTTATCACCTCCTATGATATCATAACCGCGTTATATCTCAATGATTCTTTGACTGATCGTTCAAACGAAAAGACAAGGAAATAACCAACCATAGCAGAATAATCACAGAGGCAATGAAGGAACGAGTAAGTCACGAGATCCTGTCAAAGAGAGTCCGGGGTAGGTGTAACCGGATCAGGAGCGTGCTCTGAAAATCATTCCTGAGTCGCTAGCCGAAACACTTCCTTGCATCGCTGCTGATCGATGGATTCCGAACTATGAAGTAGGCCTAGCCGGTACCTTCCCGTTATCACGAAGGGCTGTATGTTCTCCTCATTGGAAAATTACAGTAAAACCAAGTGAGCCATGGACGCGGTAAATCAGGTCCCTACGTTGAGTAATGGCTAATAAGGGTGGTACCACGGGAATACCTCTCGTCCCTATCTATGTTGGGCGAGGGATTTTTTTTGAGCCAGGAGAGCGTCAATCAAAATGAAAACAAAATTGCTCTACCACGAAAATAGCTTTACATTTGAATGCAGCGCCACAGTTATCGCTGTTGAGGGAGATGAAGTGGCACTGGACGCCACTGTATTTTTCCCCGGTGGCGGTGGCCAAATGGCAGATAACGGCACCATCTCATGGGATAATTATCAAGTACAAGCCAATGTTCTTGCTATGAACATGCGCGACGACGTTGTTTGGCATACACTCAGTTGCGCTCCGCCACCCACAGGCACCGAAGTTGTGGGGACAATTGACTGGGATTTTCGCTATAAAATGATGCGCACTCACACTGCACTCCATATTCTCTGCGGCGTTATCTGGAACGAATTTGGCGTACAGGTTACGGGAGGCCAGATGTATCCAGATCGCGCAAGAATGGATTTTGCCATGGAAAATCTGAATAAAGAGCGCGTCGCCTATATCGAGCAGAAAATTAACGAAGCAGTGGAGGCAGACTACCCAATCAAAGTGTACAAGCTACCCAGGGAGAAGGCCTTCGCAATACCAGATCTGGTACGAACGAAAATAAATTTGCTCCCACCTCAAATTGAGGAAGTACGCATTGTTGAAATCGTTGGGCTTGACCTGCAAGCAGACGGGGGCACACATGTGCATCATACCAATGAAGTGGGTAGCATCAAGATTACAAAAACTGAAAATAAAGGCAAAATTAATAAGCGCTTAGAGATAATGTTGACCAATTAGTGCAGGATACGTGTTGGATCCTGCCCCCGATTTGTGGTGGAACCAATTTAACTCAGAGGAGACAGAAGTGTCAGTGAGCAAGGAAAAATCAGGTGTATTCCAACAAGCGACAGCCGCAGACCGCGTTGACTATCCAGCATTGGAAGCCACCATCCAGAAGTGGTGGGACGACAAAGGCGTGCTGCGCATGTACCTGCAGCGCAATCAGCACAGCGACAAACAATATTCATTCCTGGATGGTCCTATCACCGCGAACAACCCGATGGGTGTTCACCACGCGTGGGGACGAGCCTATAAAGATCTGTATCAACGCTTTAAGACCATGCAGGGCTACAAGCAGCGCTATCAGAATGGCTTCGATTGCCAGGGACTCTGGGTTGAGGTCGAGGTCGAAAAAGATCTTGGCATGAAGAACAAGCGCGATATCGAAGCATATGGCATCGCCGCGTTCGTTGAAAAGTGTAAAGAACGGGTCTTTACGTTCGCGAAACGACAAACGGAACAATCGATCCGCCTTGGTTACTGGATGGATTGGGGTAATGACTACTATACCCTCTCCGACGAAAATAACTATACCATCTGGTCTTTCCTGAAACGATGTCACGAAAGAGGACTGCTCTACAAGGGGCGCGATGTCATGCCCTGGTGCCCGCGCTGCGCAACCGGTATCTCAAATATGGAGATGGAATCAGAAGGCTACAAGGAAACCAGCCACTTGAGTCTCTATGTGCGCTTCCCATTGGGCGACCCAAGGGTGGCCCCTACTGTTGGGTCGCCCTCGGATGGAACGATGGGGGAACATAAGGGTGAATATCTCCTGGTGTGGACGACGACACCCTGGACGCTGGCCGCTAATGTCGCGGCAGCAGTACATCCTGATTTACCCTACGTCAAGGTAGAACAAGATGGTGAGTATTATTACCTGGCGCAGGAGCTCCTTCCAGTATTGAAAGCGCTGAAAGGTCGTGACAAAGGTGACTACAAGGTGGTGCAGACGCTGAAAGGCAGCGAAATGGTGGGTTGGAGCTATCGCGGCCCATTCGATGAGTTACCTGCAGAACAAGGCGTTGTTCACACAATCATACCATGGAAGGACGTCAGTGCAACGGAAGGAACTGGCATCGTCCATATAGCTCCCGGTTGTGGTCGCGAGGACTTTGCTCTCTCGAAAGAATTTAACCTCGCCGTAGTCGCTCCAGTGGATGAATTCGGCGTCTATGGTGCAGGTTATGACTGGCTCACAGGACAACACGCGGCTGATGTTGGACAGCAGATCGCTGAAAACCTGGCGCAAAAGGGGCTGCTCTATCGCCCTCAGAACTATAAGCACCGCTACCCAACGTGCTGGCGCTGTAAAACCGAGCTGATCTTCCGCCTCGTTGATGAGTGGTTCATCTCTATGGAAGAGCTCCGTCACGAGATCATGGAGATCGTACGCCAGATCACGTGGATACCAGGCTTCGGCCTTGAACGGGAACTGGACTGGCTACGCAACATGGACGATTGGATGATCTCCAAGAAACGCTACTGGGGACTGGCGCTACCCATCTACGACTGTCCACAATGTGGCCATTTCGAGGTTGTCGGCAGTAAGGATGAGCTAAAAGAGCTCGCTGTGTTCGGCTGGGAAGAGTTTGAAGGCCATTCGCCTCACCGCCCATGGGTCGACGCGGTCAAAATCCGCTGCAGCAAGTGTGGGGAGGGGTATGCCGAAGTTTCACGTATCAAAGATGTCGGAAACCCCTGGCTTGACGCAGGTATCGTGCCCTTCTCGACCTTGCACTATCGCACCGATTATCGTTACTGGCAACAGTGGTTCCCAGCAGACTTTGTGACAGAATCGTTCCCAGGCCAGTTCAGAAACTGGTTCTATTCGATGCTTGTCATGAGCACCGTTCTGGAGAACATGCCGCCTTTCAAAACACTCTTTGGCTACGCGACACTCATGGCTGAAGATGGAACGTCCATGCACAAGTCAAAGGGCAACATGATTGTCTTCGACGAAGCCGCTGAACGAGTCGGCTCAGATACCATGCGCTGGCTTTTTGCCAACCATGTACCAGAACAGAACCTCAACTTCCCCCGTATCCCAACTGAGGAGGATATCGAGAAGTCAGTTCAGACTGGCTTGCCTGTTCGCCTGAGTGACAAGTGGATGCTCGTGCGCCGCACGCTCGATAAGATATGGAATGTCTATAGCTTTTTCATCAGCTACGCCAATATCGACAAGTTCGATCCCACCCAGTATCAACTACCGGTGGCACAACGCAGCGAACTGGACCGCTGGATCCTTTCAGAGTTGCAGGTAACAATCAAAGAAGTCACAGAGGGGTTGGAACGCTATGACTCCGTCAAACCTACAGCGTCTATACAGGTATTCCTGGATGATCTCTCCAACTGGTACCTGCGGCGCAGCCGCGAGCGCATCTGGAAACCAGCGCTGGACACTGATAAAGTAGCAGCATACCTGACACTCTATGAGTGCTTGACGACACTGGTGACCTTGCTCGCTCCTTTCATGCCCTTCATGACCGAAGAGTTGTATCAGAACCTCGTCCGCAGCGTGAACGAGAATGCTCCTTTGAGTGTACATCTCTGTGACTGGCCCCAGGTAAAAGAGGAACTCATCGACGAGCAATTGACCAATGAGACGCATCTTGTCATGCATATCGTTGGGCTAGGTCGCTCAGCCCGCGAGAAAGCTCAGATCAGGGTTCGTCAACCTCTTAATGCGCTTTACGTGCGTGTCCCCAGTCTTGCCGAGGAAGCAGCGTTGTACCGCCTGAGTGAACAGGTACTCGAAGAATTAAACATCAAGAGACTCCTGTTAATCAACGATAGCAGCGATATGCTGTCATATACCCTGAAGCCGCAAGTCAAAGTGCTGGGACCCAAATTTGGTCACCTGGTGCAGAAAATCCTGACAAAGTTCAAAGCGTTGGATCCTCGCGGCGCCCAGGAGGCCGCAAAACTGCTCCTAGAAACCGGCTCGCTCAACTTTACCGTCGACGGCCAGCAGATCGAGCTGACATCCGATGAGGTAGAGGTCGTTGCCACTGCCCGCCCGGGCTTCGTCACTGCCGAGGAACGAGGTTACATCGTCGCGCTGGAAACAACGATCACCCCCCAATTACGCGAGGAGGGCCTGGTACGAGACTTGACCCATTTTGTGCAGGACATGCGCAAGAAGGCTAACTTCAGCATTGAGGATCATATCGGCCTGGCGTTCTATACGAACGTAGAACTGGCGCAAATGCTCCAGGATTATAGTAGTGTTATCGCTTCAGAAACGCTCGCCGACAACCTGCTCATCTCCATCGATCACAAAGATACGCCCTCTTTCAACGAGGTATATCGCGAGACTATCTCGCCCACCTCATTAAAGAAGCTTGACGGGTATATGGTCGAGGTAGTGCTGGGAAAATTGTAGGTTGTGGCTCCCGCGTTGTGGGGAGGGGAGTGTATAAGGATTCTGGGACTACCTCACCAATCCCTTCCTCCGCATCTGCTGCAAATCATACTCCGCCGGAGCCAACGGGCTCACTTTGGCCTCGGCACATGCCCAGCCAACTAAGGCAAAGCCAAGATGCAGTCCCTGGACGAGGGTAGTTGGCTGTCGGGCAGTGAGCAGACTCAGGCAATCTTGGCGTAGCTCTATGGCCTTACCCTCACCGTACCGTTCGTGATACCCGCTCAAAACTGATGCATGAGGTGTAAAATCTTCATAGCGCAAATTATCGGTCGCCGCCAGCAACATGAGCCAATAACCAACCTGGCTTGCCTCCAGGATCGTATCGTTCTCCCTATCAGCATGTATATGCTCGCCAGTCTGTACATCGGCAAGTTCTTGTAATTCGTCTGCCAGCCGTGCCACCAGGTAACTATGGCTGCGCTCCTGGAGCAGACGCGAGGTATTCGACTCTTCGCTCATATCGTTATCACGCAGGTACTGGTATACCCCGTACAATTGGCGCAGTTCAGCCTCTAACTTATGTTGTTCTTCTGTACGTGCGTAATCTATGGCTATATGAAAATCGCTTTCATCGGTAGAGGATACGGTTTGTCTGGAACCATAGACAATCTCTGGATCAAAAATGCGCTCTGCTTCGACCTGGTAGGTATCATCCGCTAACAGGCGGCGATAATAGCAACTGCGATAGCCAGTATGGCACGCCGCACCCCCATGCTGTACAACCTTGATCAAGATGCTGGTCTCTTCGCAATTCACAAAGATACCCCGTACCTCCTGCGCGTTACCAGACTGTTCACCCTTGCGCCAGATAGCATTCCGTGAGCGGCTGAAAAAGTGGGTAAAGCCCGTCTCGCGGGTCAGGGAAAAAGCCTCTTCGTTCATAAATGCCACCATCAACACCTCACCCGTAGCATCATCTTGAATCACGACTGGTAGTAGCCCCTGGCGATCGAATTTTAGCATAGTCGCACTGTTACCCCTCTTGTTTGCAAATACCTCTTTACATCACCGACGCGAAACTGGCCAAAATGGAAGATCGACGCGGCCAATACCGCATCAGCGCCACCTACAGTTAAGCCCTCATAGAAATGCTCCAGTGTGCCGACACCCCCCGAAGCTATGACAGGTATAGAGACATTGGTAGCAATCAGCGCATTGAGCATCAAATCGTACCCCTGTTGTGTCCCATCTCGATCCATGCTCGTCAGCAGAATTTCTCCCGCGCCGAGTTCCACGCCGCGCTGTGCCCACTCTAACACATCCAACCCTGTAGGAGTACGGCCGCCATGAATGTATACTTCGTAACCGCTGGGCATGGCGGGATTACTACGCGCATCAATAGCGAGCACAATGCACTGCGCTCCGAATTGTTCGGACCCGGCGCGTATCAACCCGGGCGACTGAACTGCTGCCGTATTGAGCGAGGTCTTATCAGCACCTGCCCCTAACGTGGCGCGGATATCCTCTACGCTGCGAATGCCCCCACCAACTGTTACAGGGATAAAAACCTGTTCGGCCGTCTGGCGCACAACATCTAGCATCGTTGCACGGTTTTCATAGGATGCAGTTATGTCAAGAAAAACGAGTTCATCCGCGCCTTCTCTATTATAAAACGCGGCAAGCTCCACAGGGTTCCCCGCATCACGTAAATTCACAAAATGAACCCCTTTGACAACACGCCCTTCCGCTACATCGAGGCACGGGATAATACGCTTGGTTAACATGTCTCTAACTACCTCCTTGCATCGCTGCTGAGCGCCAGCTAGACGCCGAGGAGGCTACAGCAGCGTTTTGCAGCGATGGATTTCTAACTACCACCCATCTCTAACTGCTGAATTGCGCTCGAGAGGTCTACATCTCCCGTATAGATCGCCCTGCCGACAATAGCGCCCTCGATGTCGAGCGCAGCGATAGCACGTAAATCAGCGATCGAACTGACACCGCCAGAGGCAATCAAAGAGCACGATGGCTGTCTCCTTCCGTGAGACATCACTCCAATTTCAGTGGTCACCTTCTTCATCTCAGCCAGCGCCTCCAGGTTCGGTCCACCCAGAGCACCATCGCGCGCGATATCGGTATAGATAAAACGCCGTACACCCAGCAAACGCAATTCAGCTGCCAGCGACAAAGCCTGCGTACTGGAAGTCTCACGCCAGCCCGACGTGGCGACCCAGCCATTTCGTGCATCCAGGCCAACAGCAATTCGTTCACCCCAACGTTGGAGAGCCGCCTCGAGTAGCGCCCGGTCAGCAAGCGCAACGGTACCAAGAACGATGCGCTCTACACCCAGTTCAAGCACCTGCTCAATATGAGCTAAAGAGCGTATTCCTCCACCGACCTCTATATGCAGCGAGGTAGCCGCGCGCATGCGCCCGATCAGTGCAACATTGATGGGTTGGCCGGCAACCGCTCCATCCAGGTCAACAACATGGAGCCAGCTTGCTCCGGCACCCTGCCAGCGCTGTGCTACCTGCACAGGGTCAGCAGCATAGGTTGTGACACGGTCATAATCCCCCTGATATAATCTCACGCATTGCCCGTTTTTGATATCAATCGCCGGAAGAATTATCATAGCTTCACCGCTTCCATCCCCTCCCCCACTTTACAAAATTGCTCAGTAGGTGCAGACCCACGTTTCCGCTTTTCTCAGGATGGAATTGTGTCCCCCAGATATGCTCATCAACGATGACGCTGCAAAAAGGAGCACCATAATCGGTAATCGCCGCGACGCCGTGCTGATCCTGCGGTTCAACATAGTAGGAGTGGGCGAAATAAAAGTAGGCATCTTGCGGGAGACCAGCAAAGATGGGCAATCCCTCACGCAACGGATTCACCTGGTTCCACCCCATATGCGGTATCTTCGGCCCAGCAGGGATCCGTCTCACTTCTCCGCGAAAGAGGCCTAACCCAGGTACCTCCCCCTCGGCATGATGCTCTGCCAGCAGTTGCATACCGAGGCAGATCCCTAAAAAAGGCTTCCCCTGTTGTGTTGCCTGGCGAATCGCGTCATCCAATCCTCGCTCTATCATTCGCGCCATGGCCGTTCCGCCTGATCCAACACCGGGCAGCACCACTGCGCGTGCCGCAGCAACAACCGCAGGGTCATCGGTCACCGCCGCCTGTGCTCCGACATATTCCAGGGCTTTTTCAATACTATGCATGTTACCTGCCCCGTAATCAATAATGGCAATCATCTATTTCCTTTCATCGCCTGCTGCTCTATCTCCCATCTCAATGGCCTGCGCCAATCCTAGCCAGCAAATCGCAGGAGGTATGCGTTTTTCATCTAGCAGGTTAATCGTCAGCAGCGGGCAACACATCATTGCTAGCCACACTATTTCTTTCCAATCATCAGGGAGCCCACCTCGTGAATCCAACATTTCCCTGAGAGGAGCATAGAGAAAGTGTAATTTTGTCTCGTAGATGGCCTGACGTATGGCGGTCAACTCAAAATTATGCTCGACGAAAATGTCCGAACCACGAACCGTAACCGACAATTGCAAGCTCTGAGCAATTTCCTGCGGGAAATACATCCATGTCGCATACACATTATGAAAGAATGGTTTGACAATATCAAGCAGCGGCGAATGGCGACCAGCAAAGGCCGGGTCAAAATAGAGATAGTCTTTCCTATCTTGCAAAAAAACATTGCCAAAATGAGCATCACCATGACCTATGATGGTCATTGCCTCGCGAGCAGGATGAAGCACGCTGCTGGCTCGCTCAATCAACTGGTCTAAGGTTGGCTGGTTTTGTTTTCCCACAATGATAGCCCCATGCCGATCATAGATCGTCCAACGACAGGTAAGCAGTTCCTCAAAAGCTAACCCCTTCTCCGCATGTCTCTCACTCTCATCATTTGGAAACGGCAAAAATTTTTCTTGATAGAAGTTCTTAAAACGTCCACCTGCCAGACGATGCCAGAATAGTTGATGAATGGGCGCCTGTGCATGCTCTGCTGCCGTACTCAGTGTAAGGGTCGCATCGTAAATGGCCAGCAAGCGCTCACATTCCCGTTTTTCAGCAGCAATGACCGTCTCAAATGCATCACGGTCCGCCGTGACCGCTTTGCCACCAGTTTCGACTTCGCGCACCAGGTCGAACATGACAGGCCATCGTACGACAGGATAAATAACCATCTGTCGCCCCCCTTCATGTATCGTTTGAAGTGGCCTGACAATGTTGTATCCTGCCTGGTGCAGCATATCAGCGTGATAGTATTCCTCGACTATACCCTGCTCTTCCACGTGTGTCTTGAAAAAGAAGTCTTCACCATTGAGTCGGTAAACCCCATTAAATGAGTTCAGAGAGACGGCTTTTGGAGTCAAGGTCACGCTTTCAGGATTCAATCGCATATGCCGTGAAAACCAGCGTTGTAGGAGTCGCTCAGCCTTCCCCTTATCAGCGAACTGAAGTTGCTGGATGGTTGCAAGACTATCCATCTTTTCTAGCAGTTCTGGTAGTTCTGTGATGTCTTCAATAATAAAATCAGGGTTGTTTTGTTCTAAGAGTCGGCGAGCCTCAGTCGTGCGAGCTCCCGTTAGCACGGCCACAGTAATCGCTCCGGCCGAGCGTCCGCCCAGTATATCACTGCTGGAGTCCCCCACTACCACAAAGCGTTCACTCTTCGCAGGCATTTTTCTTGATGGTTTGGAATCCCCAGGTTGTGGGGCCCCAGGCTGGGGTGGTGGCACTCCTTTGCTTTCCAGGGATTCTCTCAGGAGCTCGATATCGCTATAGCTTTGATCGACCGCTACCAGGAATTGAAAGGGATGCGGTTTGCCCAGCAGTGTTTGATCACCACGCGCACGCAATAGTGCTTCTGCTCGCTCGACATAGTCATATGTGGCTATGTGCTCCTTATCAAAATAGTGACTTAGCCTATACATGTCGAGAGGAAAGATAGCCTCCTGGTAGGTACGCCCCGTAGCAATACCCAACACAAACTGCCGTTGTCGCAGCGTTGCAAGGGTAGATTGTACCATTTCTACAGGAAGAAGAGGCTGCTCAAAGTGAATACATCCTGGCTTTCCTGGTTGTGCTGGAGCATGACCATACGTCTGCGTATAGAGATCATCGCCCAGGTACCATTCTTGAAAGATATCCTGGCAAAATGCCCAGAAAGGGCTATACCGTGAAAATATACCCTCTATCGGAAACCCCAACAAATCACTCGCATAGAGGTCCAAACGATTAATCAAACCCAGCCCAACATATCCCTCGAAGACAGGCAAATCAAACAGTGATATCAAATGTGTATAGTAGGGGCGACCCTTGCGGTCGCCCTGGAACTTGCGGTCGCCCTGGAAACGGTGCCCTGCCTGTACATCCTGTACGTCCATTCCGTCCATTCGCCCTCTCCGTATGACCTGCTCTCTAAAACCTACAAGCCATTCAGCATCCCAGGGCTTTAAGGGCATTAAGCCAGGAATATCTGGAACGCTTGATAATAGGTCAATCAGGTGCAAACACACAACTGTATAGCATGTATCCCAATTGGAGTTGATAGCGCGTGCCTTGAGTTCAAGTATTTCCGCCTCTGGAAACAGAGCGCGACTGAGCGTGCGACTCTCCTCAGCAGTAACAGCCGGCGTATAACGCCCATTTGCACTCAAGACACTCTGCCTTATGTTCCAATAGCGTGGGCTAAAGCAAAGTTCATGCAAGGTCAACCCCGCCGCATCCCAGTAGGCCTCTTCGCTGGTAATTACACCATCTAAATCAAATATGACCAGGTTCCCCAAGTACTTCCTTTCATCGCTGCTGACCATAGGTAGGCGCGCTAGCGAACTGAGCTTGCCCTGAGCCACACTTGCTCTGAACGGAGTGAAGAGGTAGCGAAGGGTTGCAGTAATGGATTTCAAATCATTCAACGCAACCTCTTTAATCGTTCATGCAGGCTACGAACACGCACAGATTCTCTCTCAAAACGATAGGTCAATGGCGTTATATCGATATGTTCTGCCCCCATGCTCCGTAATACGGCGACGGCTTCTAACAATTCTGCGCTAGTGTTTCCAACGTTTATCACCCCAGATATACTCAACCCGTAGCGGCCCTCCGCCATACTCCCGCTATCGCTTCCAGCAAAGTTATTTTTATCGGAACTTGCAGTGAGAAATTCAAAACCAGCGATACGCGATTTCAACCGCTCGCTGATGGTATGTATCTCCTCGGCCCTTTCAACCTGCACATGCGTAGTGAGCACCGAGCGATTGCGTGCCTGCATACGAGCATCAACTAACTCCAATATCATCGAAGCCAACCTTAAAGCCTCTTTGTTCCGACTCAAAAGACGCGCATTGGCAATCAGACAGGCTTGAGAACGCAAGACAACACCGTCATTCAGCAATTTCAGGCGGTTTTCACGGAGCGTCGTACCAGTCTCGGTCAGATCAACAATCAAATCAGCCGTATCGGTCAATGGCGCTGCTTCTAGTGCTCCATGTGGAGAAACAAGCTTACAATGTGTAATACCGTGACGGCGCAGAAATTGCCCTGTCAAGTTGGGATACTTGGTGGCAATACGCAGACCTCGCCCTTTCTGTGTTGCAAAGTAGCCCGCCAGGTGCCAGAGATCAGCACAGGTACTCACATCGATCCAGGTTTCAGGTACTGCCACGACGAGACGACAAGCGCCGAAGCCAAGATCGCGCTCTAAAACGATGATATCGCCGTCCTGGTCATCATCAACATTCCCCTCATCATTATACCCTCGCTGTTCAGCCAGAATATCAAAACCAGTGATGCCGAGTGTAGTGTCACCATCTTGCACCAGCGTGGGTATATCTGCTGCACGTTGAAAGACCACTTCCAAACCCGGTATACTCCCAATGCGCGCAAGATACTGGCGCGGGTTGCTGCGGTTGACCTTCATCCCACATTCAGCGAGAAAGGCCAGCGTTGCGACCTCTAAAGTCCCCTTCCCAGGCAGTGCCAAACGTATTTCTTGTTCCTTTGCCACGGGCAAAATTCCTTTCATCGCTGCTGATCGTCAGGTACTTCCTTGCATTCCTGCTGACCGCAGGTAGCCGCGCTAGCGTGTATAGTAGGGTTGACCCTTGCGGTCAACCTGTGTTGCTCGACCTTCAACGGTAGACCTTCAACCAGAGAATCTAGTAGAGAAAAGCTTTCTTGACCCGTCTTCAAATTTTTTATGGTCACACCCCCTGTACGCTGCTCACTATCGCCAACAATTATTGCCAGCAGCATTTGCTTCTTTGCCGCCAATTTCAAACCGGCTCCGACGCCATGGCCCGTCACATCCACCTCTGTTCGCAGTCCTTGCGAACGCGCAGCGCGAGCCACATGCAAGGCATACGGCACATCACTTTGGCTAATAGGAATCACCAACGCCTGCGTGGCTATACTTTGCGGCAGGTCGCTTCTAGATAATTGCGCAAGAAGGCGTTCAACGCCAAAGGCGAAACCGCAGGCTTTGACATCACGACTACTACCGACCGCACGCATCAGGCGATCATATCGCCCTCCTCCACATAGTTGAGCATCAAAGCCATCCCCATCCTGCGTATGTATCTCAAAAACCAGCCCTGTATAGTAGCTGACTCCGCGCCCAAGTGATAAGTTGAGCACAATCTGCTGGCGTGGGACACCGCACTGCTCAACAATCGCTACGAGCTGTTTCAGTTCCACCAGCGGCTCCGCGTCCAGCTCGTAGCGATCTAACAGCTCACTGAGTTCGTCAAAGACCTGGGGTGGAGAATCGGAGACAGTATGCAGCGCACGCATAAAGTCTAGCGCGTGCAGAATCTGCCTCCGTTGCTCGCCACGCCCCACTTTCCATAAAAAGCGCTCAATAACCTCACGGCGATCGGCATCATCTCCAAAAGAGATACTGATGCCGTTCAACAGCGACGCAATAAAACGCGTCTCAATCCCGGATACCGCATCCTTTGTTGCCAACTCTACACTACCTACCCCAGCCGTGTTAACTGGATACAGGGCTTCCAGCCGGGCGCGGGCCGCCTGCTCCCCCTCATCGGAGCGACTAATTTGCTCCATCAAGCTAAGCAACAAGCGCGCCGCGTGATCGTCAAGATGCAGGCGTTGTATGAAGCCGCTGGCAACACCGATATGCCCCAGCTCCAGTCGATACTGCATGATTTGGAGTTTTTGCAGCATATCACAGGCAAGCTGCAAAATTTCAGCATCAGCAGCGGCTGTATGTCCACCAAAAAGCTCAATGCCCAATTGCGTATGTTGTCGATAGCGATTGCGCCCAGGTGTTTCATAGCGAAAAATCGGTCCAGCATACTGAAAGCGGAGCGGCAATGGCTGCTGTTGGTAGTGATCCAGGTACAGGCGGCAGATAGAAGCCGTGTACTCAGGACGTAAACAAAGGTCTCGTTGATGCAGGCGAAATGCATACAAGTTCTGCCAGAGTTCCTGCCCAAAGCTCGCAAGAAAGAGGTCACTGCGCTCCAGAATCGGCGAATCGACCATCGCATATCCCGCCTGGGACAAGAACGTACTCAGGCTGTCAATAACCCGGCGCTGATGCTGATACTCATCCGGTAAGATATCATGCATCCCACGTAACCGCTCAACACGCTTTTTCATAAGCTGAACCTTATACTACCTTCTACTCATGCTTCACGCCTTCTAATCATTGTACCAGCTCCCTGGTCGGTCAATAATTCACGCAACAACACATGCGGTTCTCGACCATCAACAATATGTACACGCGGCACCGCAAGTAGGGCATCCAGACAGGCAGAAACTTTGGGAATCATACCTCCACTGATCACACCCTCTTCTATCAGTTGCTTTGCTTCTCGTTCGCCCAATTCTGATATCAACGTTCCGTCCTTGCGACAGATACCTATTACATTGCTCAGAAAGATGAGTTTCTCTGCATTGAGCGCTCCCGCTAAATGGGCTGCTACCAGGTCAGCATTAATATTCAAGCAGCTACCCCCTGGCCCCTGGCCGAGCGGAGCGACAATCGGAATATAGCCTTGATCAATCAGGGTCTGAACAGGTGTAGGATCAACCGACTCAACTTCCCCTACAAAGCCAAGCCGCTCGTCAACTACGCGTGCGCAGACCATACTCCCGTCGGTTCCACTGAGGCCAATAGCGCGCCCACCCAGTTCAGAGGTCATCAGCACCAGGCCCTGGTTGACCTGACCTAACAATACCATACGCACAATATCAAGTGTTGCAGCATCTGTGACACGCAGACCGTTTTCGAAACGAGCGGGTAACCCGTGCTTCTCCAGCCACTTATTGATATATGGCCCGCCGCCATGCACCAGCACAGGATTAGCGCCTAAAGCGCGTAGCCAGATAATGTCCTGCAAGACACCGCGTTGATGCTCCAGGGTACTGCCCCCCAATTTTATCACCAGTGTCTTCCCCTTCAAAAAGTCGATGTAAGGAAGCGCCTCGCCCAATACCTGGACAATCAGCTGATAATCGTTAATCACGTCGCCTTCTGCTGTGATAGAAAATGTAATAGCCATAATAGAATATCAACCCTCTTCAATCGTTTACTAATAGGTGCGATAAGAACAAACGGTCGCTCTATGGATACAGAGACACAGGCGGCAATCCAGTTGTTTCAGGCACTCCATAAAGCCGATTCGCATTCTGTATCGCCTGTCCTGCGGCACCTTTGACGAGGTTATCCAGGCAAGAAATTACCACCAGGCGCCCGGTGCGAACATCCACCGTTGGAGAGATAAAACAGGCATTGCTGCCATACGACCACTTGGTATGCGGTGGGTGATCCACAACATGCACAAACGGTTCTTCCGCATAATACTCTTCATAAAGCGCGCGAACCCCTATAGCTGTAGCTCTCGTATCACGCTTCAAATCAGCGTAACATGTCGCCAGGATACCGCGCGTCATTGGTATAAGGTGCGGTATAAATGTAATTCTTAGAGATTGGTTGAGCGGGTGTCCGCCCGCTGCCGCCGCTGCCGCCAACTCCTGGGTAATTTCGGGTAAGTGGCGATGTCCAGAGAGGCTGTAAGTGCTCACATCCTCATTGGTTTCAGCATAATGAGTGCCCAGTGTCAGGCTTCGACCGGCTCCGCTAACCCCCGATTTGGCATCAATGATGACATCATGAGTAATCACACCTGCAGCTATTGCTGGCATAAGGCCAAGGAGAGCAGCCGTCGCATAGCAACCGGGATTAGCGATAAGTGTTGCCCCTTCTATACGTTCACGATAACGCTCGCACAATCCATACACCGCCGTCTCCAACAAAGCCGGTGCGGGATGAGTATGCTTATACCACTCTTCGTATATCGCTGCGTCGTGCAAACGAAAATCTGCGGAGAGGTCTACAACCTTTGTCCCACGCTCCAATAAGCTTACAACCGACTCAGCCGCCGCGGCATGTGGCAAGCAAACGAAAGCGAGCTCCGTTTGTGCAGGTTCCTCCGCAATCATGAGGGTGGGATCCAACCCAGGAAAGATTTGAGCGTGCTGCTTCAAACCAACGTTGAATTGAGGGAAAACGTCATACAACCGCTTACCAGCAGCGCTACGCGCCGTCACCGACTCCACGCTAAAATGAGGATGCTGTGAAAGTAACCGCAGCAATTCCAGCCCGGTATAGCTTGTCACATTCACAATCGAAACGCTGATCTTCGTCATCATGGTCATCCTGCTCCTATCTTGCATAAAAGAAATGAGCGTGATGGAGAGAAGTGGGCAATAAAAAAGCCCTCGTCCCCATCAATTCGAAACTGAAGGGACGAGAGCGTCATCTACAACTGCTCCCGTGGTACCACCCATCTTGTCACTAATTCTGCTCCAGCGCACCCTGTCTTCTTCACTACTCTGTGACGAAGAGATTGTGACCACTTTACTGGTTATATTGCTGCCTGGGAACCACCCACCTGATCCTACTTGCCTTACGGAATAAGGCTTTCTTCGGCCAGCCGCTCACGACGCGGTTCTGAGTTGGTACATCCATTCCGAACTTCCACCAAACATCGGATCGCTGTTGGAGATCAATCTCATACTATGTTCGCTCAACGCGGGTCAGACTCGCTATGTAGTTGTTATAATAAAGGATAGCAGTAGATTGGCGAAATGTCAACAATAAAAAAGGCAGTCCGAGAAAAGAAGATCTCGAACTACCTTTTTTCTAATATGACTACCCCCATTCCATCACACCCTCAGTTGCCTACGAAGCATTGAGATTCGTATACGCCTGTGAAAAATCTTCTCCAGAAGGAATGATGTTCTGTGTCACCAGAAACTGCTCCATTGCTTGCCAGGTAGCCTTATCGTTATAGCCAGGTTGACCGTTGGCGCTTTGCCAGAGCGGAATCGTCGCTTCTAAAACGCTCATTGCCCGCGCAGGATCCATCCCAGGAATATAGCTCTTACTGATTTGCACCGCGTCAGCCGGATTGGCAATGACATACTTCAATCCCTTTAATGTCGCTTGCACAAAACGTTGAACCAATTGCGGCTGATTATGCAGCGTGTCTTCAGTGGAAATAATACCATTGGAAACGAGTGGCTGATAATCAGATACCGCGAAGGTACGCACAGCAAAGCCCTGTTTTTGTAATTGCAGCGGCTCATTATTCGAATAACCAACCACCGCGTCAACATGATGTCCAATCAGCGCCGCTACCTGGGTAAAGCCAATTGATTGAATATGCACATCACCAGGCGTCAGGTGCGCTTGATACAAGAGAGCCAGTAGGCCTACATGGGTCGAACCAAAAGGTCCAGGTTCACCAATTGTGTGACCTTTCAGGTCGGCAAGTGTTTGAATTGGGGAGTTAGCAGGTACGATCAAGCTGACAGGGTATTTCTGAAAGACAGTTGCCACATCGACAACTTTTAGCCCCTTACTTCGCGCCACCAGTTCTTCGTCACCGCTGGCAAAAACAAAGGTGTCGTGACCAAGCACCATCGAACCAATCAAATCATTGACAATACCATGGTGAAATGTCACATCCAGGCCTGCATCCCTATAATATCCCTTACTTTGTGCAACATAAAATGGCGCGAACTGGATATCGGGAATATAACCCAGGCCAATAGATACTTTCGTCAACGCTGCCGGTGAAGTAGAGCCACCCGTAGTCGTAGTGCTACCACAAGCAGCGGTGGTAAGAACGAGCAGGATCAACATGGATAAAAAAGGCCACACTAAAGATAGTCGATGGCGTCTGTGCATTATTTTATTCTCCTATCAGGTCTGTAGTATGTAACGTACCGTACCGTGGAACTTCCGAGTCGGCTAATATATTGCCTCTGCCAGCTTTACCAGCAACCAGCTGACACCGTAATAGAGCGCGGCCAGCGCTCCCAACACGACCAGTGTGGCAAACATGAACGGCGTATTATACTGGGTTTTGGCAATCTGCACCAGAGCCCCAAGACCAAGGTCCCCTCCACTGACAAATTCCCCAACCAGCGCGCCTGTAATAGAAAGTGTGAGACCCGTGCATATGGCAGCAAGAATCGCAGGCAATGCCAGGGGGAACTCTATAGACACCAACAATGGCCAGCCAGAAGCCCCTTCGACTCTTGCAGCATCGGTGAGAGTCTTGTCAATGGTCTGTACTCCCAGTACAACAGTAATTACCATTGGGAAAAACACCACCAGCATACACACAATCATGACGGGGACTAAACCCGGACCTAACCAGAGAACGAGCAACGGTGCAATGACAATAGCGGGTATAGCCTGTCCCGCTGCCAGGTAAGGGTGGACAGCAGTTGCTATGAAGCGAGATTTTGCTAATCCATACCCCAGCGGCAAAGCCACAACCAAAGCCAGGAGAAAGCCCAACAAACTTTCCTGGATTGTCACCAGCGCATTACTCAAGAACAATCCAGAGCTCAAGCCGTTGCTTAAACTGGCTAAGACATCTCCAGGCGCTGGTAGGACAAGGCTGTTCACATGCCCGAAAGCTGTACTCACATACCAGCCAATCAACAAGAATAGGCCCAGCGTAAGAGGGGGGATAATAGACAGTACTCGCTGTGCGACAGCAAATACGTTTGCGCGCGCTGGTTTGCCTTCGGATACAGATATCTCTGTATCACTTCGCGCATACTTGCGTATCCCGATAGATACGCCTTTCTCAGTAGAGGTTGTTACACTCATTTACTTCCCTCAGTCATAGCTCTCTTGATAGGTATCTCCATAGACAAAGAGAACCCATCAATTCAACTGACTCGGGGAGGCTTGTGAGGGAGACATTAGAAGAGCACAACGGATACACTGACAGACCCTGTTGCTTGTGAGCAGCAAGGTATGAAGAATCCGCATGTATGCTAAACCTTCTCCCATCCGGACTTTAACCGTCGGCTTCGGATTCGCACCGAATCTGCCAAACAACTCGCCAAAAACGACTCGCTGTTGACTCGCGGGCTTGACGAAAAAGTATCAACTTTACATCTCACCGCCGGTCGGGAATTACACCCTGCCCCGAAGGTCTCTTTTATAAGTATGTCATAAAAGCTTGGACAAATGCAAGGATTTTCACTGCATCCGCGTTCAACAAGGGACGCTTCTATCCTATGGGTTCACAGCGCGATGAAACTCCTCCGCTAAGGCCATCTCATATTTTGCCCCACACTCAGCAGAACGAGTGTAGATCATACGCTCTATTTCATCAAATCTCTCAGCAAGTTGGCTGGTATGAGCGCGCAATGCAGCTAGCTTCAAATCCCACTTTCCGGTAATATCGACAGCATAATTTGGGTTGGGTGCCCCCGAGAAGTATACTTCTCGTACTTTATGGGGGTGCAAGCCTTCGTTAAGCAATTCAGGAAAATCCCACCCGTTCTGAGATGCAGGGTATATCGCTGCTATGGCAGCCTCACCGACTGCCAGGTGGTCCGGGTGATAGCGTCCAATGGCATAGACCGGCGTCCATGTTCTCTCAGGCGACTGGCACAAGACGCGGTATGGTTTATACTGCCGTAGAACACGTACCAGGCTTCGACGTAGTTCTAAATTTGGTTGCAACTGGCCATCTGGATAATCAAGAAAGATGACATCCTTCACCCCAAGAACAGCGCAGGCTGCGCGCTGCTCGCTCTTCCGTGTATTGGAGATCACCAAACGCGCTTCCCGCCCCACGTCTCTCGCATCATCGGGACCACCACCTGACGCATCAGTACAAATGACATAGTATACTTCCCAACCCTCATTTACCCAGGTTGCAACAGTGCCCGCCGCTGCGAACTCTGCATCATCTGGATGGGCCACAATGACCACCACGGTCTTATTTTGTTCCTGTTCGTTCACTTATTTATTTCCCTTTTATTTATTTTTCTCCAGAAGAACCAGCAACAGGCCTCCCATCAAACCAAGGTTCTTGAGAAACTGCACTTGCTGATTCTTGCGACTGCCACTATCTTCCTCTTTCCAAAATGGATGGCCAACAATCGTTGTTGGGATTAAGCAACCGATAAGTACGGTTGCCGCAGCCTTGGGAGCGATGCCCAACGCCAACGCGGTACCGGCAAAAACCATCGTCGCTCCATTGAGTTTGACGGCCTGTTCAGCCTCCGGTATATCAAAGGCAGCTACTTTTTTGACACGCCCCCCTGGTTTTAGAAAAGCATCAGCACCCCCGGAGATGAAGATGCCCGACAAAAGTAAGCGGCTAAGCGATTTGAGCATAGACATTGAATCCTCCAAGTAAACGTAGTCGGCATATGCGAGTCCAGCACTCTCTTTTTGTGTACTACTATATTTAATCACATAGCAAAGCGATAAAAAAGCGATAAAAAGGAGACATTATGAGACCTCTTTGCACTTTTTGGTGAACCCCATAAAGGTACTATGGGCTGTATCAATCACGGTATAAACGCTATCATACATGAGGCTATGGGGAATCAACCGACTGTGCATCTTAACGAGAAAGACTGCTCCTTGCATGAGGTATATTCCTACTCAGCATATGCGCGGTAGTGGATCTCCCACCAGCATATCGAGCACTCGCATTCCTCCAATATCAGTGCGCAAGAAAACCATCCCAGGAGGCTCAGCCTGGACAGTGCCGATGATCACAGCCTCATGCCCCAGTGGGTGGGCACGCAAAGCTGCTAGCGCAAGCTCTGCCTTCTCGGGAGAAACGATGGCCAGGAGTTTGCCCTCATTGGCGATTGTCAGAGGATCCAGACCAAGAATCTCGCAGGCTCCCCGCACTCCAGGGTGTATAGGGATGGCGTGCTCTTCAAGGCCGATTGAAACCTCCGAGCCTAAAGCCATCTCGTTCAACGCGGTCGCGACGCCGCCGCGTGTCGGGTCTTTCAGGCAATGCACACCATCGCCCGCTGCCGCGAATAGTGCAGCTACCAGAGAATGGAGTGGCGCGGTGTCGCTCTCTACATCGGTTTCGATATCCAGCGCCTCGCGAGCCAGCATAATAGCGATGCCGTGGTCACCAACAGGGCCACTCAGCAACACCTTGTCCCCCGGCCGTAACTGAGCCTGTCCCAATTGCCAGGTGGCACGGATGATTCCCACACCAGCAGTATTGATGAACAAACCATCCGCTTTACCGCGTTGGACCACCTTCGTGTCGCCTGTGACGATGGCGATGCCCGCCTCGGTCGCCGCAGCAGCCATCGACGCAACGATTCGACGCAGATCGGTAATAGGGAAGCCTTCCTCCAGGATAAAGCCTGCCGAGAGGTATAAAGGTTCTGCACCGGCCATGGCAAGGTCATTGATTGTGCCATGGACTGCCAGTTTCCCAATATCTCCACCTGCGAAGAAAAGTGGGCTTACGACGTAGGTATCCGTCGTGAAGGCCAGGCGATGGTCTGTCCCGTCGATCCCAAAGATCGCTGCATCGTCCATAGGATCCAGCAGCGGGTTAGAGAAGGCGGGTGCAAAGACCCCCTCAATCAGGTTGTGGGTAGCCTTGCCACCACTCCCATGACTGAGCGTGATCTTCTCATCACGCAAATAGAATTTATGGCGGCGCGCCTGCCTCGTGCGCTCGATCTTCTTCAGTACGTCGTCGATGCGTCCTTTGTCCCCGCCCGCATCGCTATGTCGGCTCCACTCACTGCGTTCCGCTTCCCTTGCCGACATACGCTCCCCTCCCTCGTCGTTCTGTGCCGGTGTGTCCATGGATACCTCCTGCCTCTCTCTTCTCTTTTCACGATTGGGGCGCCCAGCAGGTTCCTGCCCCTGCCCCTACGGCTACCTTGCCGTCGGAAAGATATTCAGGCTGGTGCGCTCAGTGGCCATGGAGAAGCGACCGTAGTTGAAGTAGGCGGCGCATGCTCCCTCTGGCGAAACCATACAGGTTCCGATAGGCGTCTCAGGCGTGCAAGCAGTCCCGAAGACCTTGCACTCCCATGGCTTAATGACCCCTTTGAGCACCTCACCACATTGACAGGCTTTGGGATCAGCCACACGCAGCCCAGGTACCTTATAAAGCAACTCGGCGTCCCAGTCGGCGAACTCTGAACGTAACTTCAGTGCACTGTGGGTAATAAAGCCAAGGCCACGCCACTCGAAGAAAGGCCGCAGTTCCATGGTGCGAGCCATTGCCTCGAGCGCCTTGAGGTTACCCTCCGGGCGCACGACTCGCGAATACTGATTCTCAATCTCCGCTCGACCTTCGCTGATCTGTTTCACGATCATATAGACGGACTGGATAATATCGAGTGGCTCGAAACCGGCGATGACCACAGGTTTGTGATGTTCTCGTGCAACGAAGTTGTAAGGCCGCATGCCGATGACCATGCTGACGTGCCCAGGACCGATAAAGCCATCCAGACGCAGGTCGGGCGAGTCAAGAATTGCTTTGATCGCGGGTATGATGGTCACATGATTGCAGAAGACTGAGAAATTCTTGACTCCTTCCGCCTGTGCCCGCAAAAGCGTGATGGCTGTCGAGGGTGCAGTGGTCTCAAAGCCGATGGCAAAGAAAACCACCTGGCGATCTGGATGCTGACGGGCAAGCTTGAGTGCATCGAGCGGCGAGTAGACGAAGCGCACATCAGCACCGTCGGCCTTAGCGTCCAGGAGACTTCCCCTGGAACCAGGGACGCGCATCATATCACCGAATGTAGTGAAGATCATTCCATCCATACGGGCAATGGCAATGGCATCGTCGATTCGACCCATCGGCAGTACACAGACGGGACACCCCGGCCCATGGACAAGATCAATGCTGCGCGGCAACACGTCCTCAATCCCGTGCTTGTAAATCGTGTGGGTATGCCCACCACAGACCTCCATCAGCTTGAAAGACTGATCAGCGCTTAATTTCGCAATCTCGCCAGAGATGCGTTTCGCCAGGTCCGCATCGCGGTACTCGTCAACATACTTCATGCTCATCTGGTACCTCCTTGCATCCCTCGCTTCGCTCGCCCCTCGATAAATCGGGGTCTCCTGTAGGTCCCCGATTTATCGGAGGACTCGGGCTTGCCTGGGGATGGCTTTCAAGTTTCTCTTTCTTCATTCATAGGGGCCTGGTTTATCGCGCCCTGGATAACTTCGAGGAGCGCGTGATAGACCGTCGCCTGCGCCTCCTGGATACGCGGGATGTGATCACTCGGGGAGTTGATACAAAAATCCACAGCTTTGGAGCGCATCATCTTTCCGCCATCGTAGCCAGCCAGCCCTACTGTCAGCAGCCCCTGCTTCTTTGCCTGCTCGAGGGCCACCAGTACATTGATCGAATTGCCGCTCGTCGAGATACCCAGGGCGATATCACCTCGCCGCCCAAATGCAATGACCTGACGGGCAAAAACATTGTCAAATCCGACATCGTTCCCCACCGCCGTGACTACCGCGATGTCGTTAGTCAGCGCAATTGCTGGCAGAGGCAACCAATCGGGGAAAGGCGGGTTGAGCAGTTCGGCCACCAGGTCTTGAGCATCAGTGGCACTGCCCCCATTGCCAAAGGCCAGCAGGGTAGCCCCGTCAGCAAAAGCTCGTGCTATTGCCTGACCAGCGGCAACGATCTGTTCACCAGAACTTTCGAGCGTTATACGGCGCAGCGCTATCACCTCGCGACACTTCTCAAGCGTCGAGTGACGCACCCGCGCCAGTACGTCCTCTATACTGGCCTTGCCACCCTCGAAGAGGAAGGGATAAAATAATCGGTCGTACTCAGACCCTTCCGAATCACGCATTGTTCGCCTCGCTTGTTTGGTGCCACACCACCATGCACCAGGAGCAAATCGCCTGGGACCACACTTTCTACAAGCGTAATATCAATCTCTTCCGTCGTAAGCTTCTCCGCCACTATCTCCACCAGTGCTAAACCCGTCTCCTGATCGACACGCAGCACGCAAGCAGTCAATGCCTCGTCGGAACATGTCACACAGTGCCCCCTCATCCCGTCCACACCAAGTTCACAACGCGCTTCGCTGGCAGGGGTTATCTCGTGTCTCAAAGTGCCCCCTGGATGTGCGACTATGGGTTCTCGCTGCTCGCCCGTCATCTC
>WNGG01001258.1_pt1 | contig 31830 bp, 29 predicted proteins | sample 5400661 | NCBI WGS metagenome assembly WNGG01 (sample SAMN13153372, study PRJNA577476) | soil metagenome | isolation source: 100 cm soil or saprolite under Garry oak tree replicate 1 | place: USA:California | collected 2016-06-15
TCTGTCTCTCACCCATCAATGAGATGGTAGCTCTCTTAGCGAGCACCTCTGTTTCTCTTCTGATCCCCAATCCTCCCCGAAATCTTCCTCGCCCACCGGAGCCTCGTACCAGCTCGTATCTCCTGACCCTCAGAGGATAGGCAGATTCCAGCGCCTCGACAGGTGTGTTCAGAGTGTTCGTCATGTGACTATGAATCCCGTCAACACCATCCTTGTTGTACCGTGCACCGAACCCGCCGGCGACGGTCTCATAGTAGGTGAAATATTTCCCGGTCCGCGGATCGACCCCTCCTATTGTCACATTGTTCATCGTTCCTTGACAGGCGGCACACACTTTCTCTGGAGCTATACCTGCGAAAGCCTTGAGGGCCACGTCAACGATCCGCGTCGACGTCTCTACGTTTCCACCGGCTACCGGTGCTGGTGGCTCTGCGTTGACGATCGTCGCAGCCGGAGCTTTAACCTGAATGGGTTTGAAGCAGCCCGCGTTTGCTGGGATCGAAGGATCCGTCACACATCTCACTACGTAGTAGACAGCTGAAAGAGTGACGCTGTACACGGCGTTCAAGGGTCCCTGAACTTGCTTCGCAGAGCCGGAGAAATCAAACGCTATGGATTCTCGACCAACTGTGATTTTCACTTTGATGGGGATGTCGGTCGTGTCAAACCCATCGTTATCGAGATAGTCAATTGCAGAGGATGATTTTCTTGGCAGCTGCCGAATTCTCTTGACCATCAATTTCTCAGAGTAATCGATCAATTGATTCATTCCGGACTCGACAGTGGACGCGCTCGATTTTTTCAGCAGTTCGTGAAGGCGTTTCGCGCCGACAAGATTCGCTGCTCGTTGCGCTCTGAGGTCTCCCAATCTCTCATCCAACGCCTCCAACATCAGAGTGATGAGCGCGATTAGCCGCAAACCCGACCAATCGCTCCTTGAAGAAGATCGGCGAGACCATGGTAATGTCGGGAAGATGTGTCCCGCCGCGGTATGGATCGTTGAGGATGATGTCATCACCTTCCGAAAGATCATCTTTGAACTCTTTCAGAACCGCCTGCACAGAATAGGGCATCGCGCCGAGATGGACAGGTATGTGCTCTGCTTGAGCTACTAGCTGCCCTGACGCATCAAAGAGGGCGCAGGAGAAATCTCTCCTCTCTTTGATGTTCGGAGAGAAGCTCGATCTACGAAGTACAACTCCCATCTCCTCTGCAACTGAGATGAGCGAGTTCTTTAGAATCTCAAACGAAATGGGGTCAAGCAATTCCGATCTCTCTCGACATTAGACCTTCGCGACATGTTCCTCGGGTTTCCATAGCCATTGGTATGCCCGGCGTATTTCGTCTGCCGTTTTGTCAAGTTCCTCTCGCGAGGGTCTGGAGCCATGGTCGGCTGGTATCCGGAAGCCGTCCCTTTGGAATCTTGGGATCACGTGCATGTGGAGGTGGAGGATCTCTTGTTGCGGTTCTCCATCTGCCAGGAAGAGGTTGATTCCTTCGCATCTCAACCCCGACTTGCGGATGGCATCTGCCACGCGCGTGGTGATCTTGAAAAGATACATGCCCATTTTTTCCTCCATACTTGCTAGAGCTAGAAAGTGTTTCTTTGTAATAACTAGAACATGCCCCGGGTTTGCTGGGGCTATCGTCATCAATGCCATGATCGTCTTGTCCTCATACACCACACTAGCGGGCCCTTTACCTGCTACTATTTTGCAGAATATGCAATTTTTCATTGTAGTCCATCCATAGGGGCCCGGAGCTTGGATCTTGGCGGCAATCGAGCTTATATTGGACCGAAGCGTGGAGCGGGTAACTTTGCCCGCTTCAGTAGGTACCTCGAGGGCCGCTCTAATCCTCATTCTTGTTGGTGGAACCATCTTTCCAGTCGCCGGTCACGTAGCCAACAGCTATGGGCCATCTCAGTCGTCTGCTGTCAAATCCTCCCTAGCTTGGTTGGGTAGTAACGAGAAATCTGACGGGTCCTTTGGAAGTTCCCAAATATCCACGCCTCCAGCTGCCTACGCTCTTTGGTTGAACGACTCCCGTTCGCCTAGAGCATCGGCGTCGTTCTCATGGTTAGCGTCGCAACTCGATGATTCTTCCAGTTATGCGTGGGGAGAGGCGGACATCCCAGGGCAGATCCTTTACACTCTGAGCACGAGCGGAAATGTCAGGCTGCTGAGCAACTCATCAGACTCTTCCGGACTCTTAGCATATCAGCAAACTAATGGAGGGTTCTTGGGCTGGTATGACTCGTCCAGTGGACTGCAGACAACAAGCAGCATTGACACAGCCATGGCACTCTGGGGCCTAATTGAAGCACAAATGATCAGCTCCTCAAAGCAACAACAGGCGGTCAACTACATTCTTTCACTTCAAAATCATGATGGAAGTTTTAATCTCACGAAGACAGAAGCCGCGAACCACTTCGAAACCCTCGGACCAGAATCGATCAGTACGACTGCTCTAGTCGTTCTAGTTTTGAAGAGTGCCTCTTTCACAGCGAGCGACACACGTGTTTCGAACGCGCTGGACTTTCTTAGTGCAGCTTCTTCTACAAATTTCACGGCTTCGCATGACAACAAAGGACACGTATACGCGGCCGCTCTCTCTGCGCTCGCCTTCAACGCTTTCGGGCGCGCTGTACAGGCCATTGCAGCTGTTGGTTTCATACTTCTTCAACAGAACCCGGATGGAGGGTTTCGTGATATCGGTAGACTTTCGGCTGGCTCAAACGCTTTAGACACTGGGTGGGCTGTGATTGCTCTTGAACAGGTTCAGCCGGGTCCGTTGTTCAGTTCTTTTCTCTCTCCCATAGTGTTAGTTGGGATTATTGTTGCAGTAGGGGTTGTCGCGGTTGTTGGTGTCGTGGTTGTCTTTCTGGTAGTCAACCGGCGGGCGAGCAAGCAGACGGCCGCTTCTCCTAGCAATCCTGGCCCCAATCTCTACCTAATAGAGTAGAAAATACGAATTTGGAAAAATCGCCTATTATCAGCCCTGATATCGAATCTGGTACAACGCTAGATTTTCGACCAGAAATCGTTCGGGATTTCCGGGATAGAGCACGGTATTTGCTGTGGGACAAAGCCCGAATTGCATCCTGATCAGCCTGTCTCGCCCATTATCGCTACCAGACAGGAAATCTTCTCTAGAAAAAAAGTGGGGTATGTTTCAAGCATTTTGCGACGCGAGAGTGCTCGAACCGAAACTCGAGACCCAAAGGGAGACGTTTGCTATTCACTCTCTCTTTGCCATGAGTCTCGTTCGGACATTTTCTTTTGGAGAAATGTGACCACTTCTTTGAAATCGGCAACTATAGTCGTTTGGATCTCCTGTTCTTTGCAGAGCTCGGCGAGCTTGGAGTTCTTTATCGCGAACCTCAAGTCTGCGTTTCTCAGCGCGTGTAGGTCCCATCGTCCATCCCCGACATAAGCGACCGCATCAGCCTTCATCTTGTAGTACCTGACCGTGTCGTCTTTGAAGCTGATCGATCGGTTGTCCCTCAGTTTGGCAAAATCGAATTTGATACCTTTCGGAATCCGGGCCTGAACTTGGTAACTCGGTTCAGTTCGTGCAAGATCTGGGATTTTGACGCTCTTACCATTGCGCCTTGTCTTCGGAGGCATTCCTCTAGCGTGATCTCTCCCTTGACGTATTCGTCGTCAACAGCCCTCCAGTCGCCCTCAGCGAATTTTTCCGCAACATTCTCGAACGTGTCGTTGAGAGTAACCGTGCCATCAAAATCGCTTAGTACCGCAAGCCTCATTTCAAATGAGCCTCTCCTGGCAACCTAGCGAATGACCAGTTGTTGAAAACAATGAGCTTTCGACCTAGTTCCCTAGTCATTGCTTTGCTTGAGATCTCTGCCCCACATTGGTATAGTCGTTGACATCCCAGAAGTAACCATGCGCGCAGATAGCACGTTCTACAGCGATGTTTCTCCGGATAGCAAGTTGAGGACTAGAGTCGAAAAAAGGGTTCACGCAAAGCCTATCACGGGTAGCGTTTTCTTCATCCCATGAGCGAGCGGTTCACGGCACAAATGGCCGTGGAATACCAGACGTCCCATCATAAAATCTCTGTCGAACAAGTCGGCATAGCTCCAATAGTCGTTGGTTCGTGGGATCTCGGAGCTGTCAAGTCTATGGCTGAGACCACAGGCGCCGCGTCCTCACCGTCTTGGTGGTGGGGACCACGATTCCCACTCTATAACGGGGAAATTGGTGGCAAGAAGGTCTCCTTCGTCAATCTCCCCTTGGGAGCGCCTGCGACCATCCTAGTTATGGAGGAGTTGATCGCTTGCGGAGCGCGAGTCTTCCTAGGACTCGGGTTTGCAGGCAGCATCCAACCGGAAGCGCCTGTAGGGACATGTTTCATTCCAACATCATGCATCAGAGAGGAAGGGACGTCACCCCATTACCTAGCGAGCGACGACGGACTTCGTCCGGCTCCTAGGCTGGTCCGCGCTTTAGAGAAGGCGCGTCTGAAGAAGAGTGTTACTGCATACACTGGCACGGTCTGGACCACAGACGCGCCTTACAGGGAGTTGGTGACGACGATCGAGAACTATCGGCTACGAGATATTTTGGGTGTGGACATGGAAACCTCGGCCATGTACGCTCTGGGCGTATATCGGAACGTGGAGGTATGCAATTTCCTCGTTGTCAGTGATGAATTATGGAGAGATTGGCGGCCAGCGTTTGGCCAACCGGAACTGAAAAACGCCCTGAAACGCGCAGAGGAAGTTGTGCTGGAAGCAGTCACAACACTCCGAACGTGATTGGTTCTCAACAATGACCACTGGTAGATGGAAAATCCATCCTGTCCACTACCTGATCATTTCCCAGAACTATAGACGTGTTCCTTAGGAGCCCTTGATAGGAGTTCCATGACGTTCGTCGGGGCAAATCCATTCGCCAACCCCAACCCTAGACATTCTTCGATAACACATTCGGCCGTGAGCCACGCATAACATTCTGCCGTGAACGACTTCCGGTAGTTTATGCGCATCTCTCCGTGCCTCTCCGTTGGAGGGGCTCAACCTTGCAGGTTCCCCGAGTGGAGTCGGGTTTGAAGGGTCTTCGTCGCCCATAACCGAAGCGCACGATGCTAGAGTGATTGGCGTCCGTTAAGCATTGCTCCTTATACGAAATCTTTCTGCATCAAAAGATATCCGTCGAGATCACGCTCAAAAGATTGAGTTCATATTCTGGAAAAAGAGAGAAGAGTCGATGTCTTTCGGCCCTCTGGGGATTAAGGGAGAAGCAACCCCTCCGATTATTCACGAGCGGGGTCTCCCCGTCGAGTCCTGGGCCCGCGCGGAAACTAGCATTTGGTTCCGACCCGTTACATTTCCGCCAGCAAGGGTTGCGCTGTTTGAACTCGTTTCTCGTCGGGAAGGATATTCAACGTGTAGCTTATCTGGAGCTCGCGCTCTTAGGAGCAGCCTGATTCATGTGTATTTTGCCATGCTCCATCATCTCAGCTTCGGTTTTGAATTTCGCGCCGCAAGTGCTGCACTTATATTTTTTCCCGAATAATCCCATTTCTAGCTATCACCCAACTTGAGAGCAATTGTGAAGTGGATAATAGGCTTCCTCAACCCTTAGACATGGTGAGTTTGTGTAACTCGAAGACCTTCGCGAAGGAGCAGTTTGTGTCATGTCGGCATGCGGGTCTTCTCGGGGTTGAACGAGCGGAACACGCTGTCTGCGGAATCCCATTTATTCCGATAGACGCACTAGCAAAGTTTTAGTCTACGACCCTATCGGCCCGCCATCCATGCCTAAATCCAAATCCAAAAAGGCAAAAGCAAAGAAACCGGTAAAATCCAAGAAAGCACCTATTCCACCTGGATTCCGAACCGTAACACCATACCTTGCGATCAACGGTGCGGCCGCCGCGATTGACTGGTACAAGAAAGCATTCAACGCCAAAGAGCTAGCCCGCCAGGCAGTCCCCGACGGCAAACTCATGCATGCCCGTATCAGAATCGGCGACTCGATAGTAATGCTATCCGACACATTTCCAGGCGGCACGCAGTCCCCCGATGCTCTCGGCAACAGCCCAGTCACACTTCACATCTACATCAACAACGTAGACAAACTATGGCAGCAAGCCGTCAACGCGGGAGCGAAAATCACCATGCCATTAGACAACACATTCTGGGGCGAACGTTACGGCCAACTAACCGACCCATACGGCCACCACTGGTCAATATCCCAACAAGTCAACATGACCAAGAGAGAAAAGGACGAGAAACAGAAACAGGCCATGGCAATGTTCGCTCAAGGCGAGCATCCCAGTCGAACAGAAGAACCGCAAATCGCACAACAGTAACCTCGACACCAACGCTGAATGAGCGAAGCTTTGGCTTCGCTCAAACCCCTTTTTCTATCTAACTATTCCCAGTAGACACCTATGAAATTGGACCGCCTCGATCATTTCGTCTTGACCGTCAGAAACATCGAGACAACATGCACCTTCTATTCAAACGTGCTCGGCATGGAAGTCGTCACCTTCGAGAATGGCCGCAAGGCTCTGAGCTTCGGTTCTCAGAAGATCAACCTCCACGAAGCTGGTAAAGAGTTCGAACCGAAAGCCTACAGACCTACCCCAGGCTCGGCCGACTTATGTTTCACGACCACCGCCCCCATCGATGAAGTCTTAAAACGCCTCCAATTATCAAAGGTCAGAATACTCGAGGGCCCTGTCAAAAGAAGCGGTGCGCTCGGTCAGATGATCTCAGTATATTTCAGGGACCCAGACCTTAACCTCATAGAAGTCTCGAATTATGGGGATGCGAAGAGGAATCTAGTGTGAGCAAAGTAGGCTAGGTTACCCCATCTCCATCTTGATTAGAGCGCCTTCTTCATGAAGTAGCCTCTTGTCTCAAAACCCAACTTGTCATACAACTCCTTAGCCCCGTACTCATCAGCTGGCACCGAAAGTGTCACCGTATCAATCCCTTTCTCCCTGAAAACTGTGAACAAACGGTTCAGGAGCAATGTGGCGATTCCTTTCCGTCGATATTGTTCCTCGACCGCAAGTACTTCAACGGAACCCACCTTTGTTGCCCTCCATCTCCGCAGAACTTCATCTGGAACGTTCTTGGATTCGCGGCCGTAGACAAAGCCAACTATTCTTCGGTTGAGCTCTGCTACTAGGAAGTGGTCGGGCTCGGAAGAATAGAAACCCTGAATGTCGGCTTCTGTCGGGGTGGAGTCCCATGAGGCATACTCTTGAGAGAGCTGGAGAACGGCGATCTTATCATTCTTCTCGTATCGTCTAATGGCCGGGTGCACGGACAATTCCTAGCATCCTGGCTTCGGTGGTATTGAGACTCACTTGGTCGAGGATGAACTCGTCGAAGCCTTGCTCGCCTTTACTGCTTCCGCGACGCCCCAGACGATTAATCCTACTGCGATTAGGTAGTTCAATAGCCAAGGGATCATTAGAAGCAAGGCACCAAGAAGGATAGCCAGCAAGGCTGTCCCTAGTCGCGGAATCTGCAATGTCCTTTCGATGTCAGAGACTATTCCCATCGGTCTTCCTTGTTGGACCATGAACGAGACTCCATAAGAGTTGTGGAGTATTGCTGGAACAGCATTCATGTCTCGAATTGGGGAGAATGAGGTGACGGCGGTCTTGAATACTTAAGGATGGGTGGTGCCAACAAAAAGACTTGTCGAAAGCTGGGATGGCTGATGCTTGCCACTTGTGCGTTCCGGAAAGAACACGTCCCTGAGGAGAGCTTGGTTCAGATCGAAGCCGCAGGATACTCTGCAACAATCTGTGAAAACTGCCTCACCATATTGATCGTTCACCACCGATATCACAATTTGAATCTGGGAAAACTGATCTTCCAAATATCAGTCAAATAGAGATCGGCGCGCCTGGAACCGCAATCAGGTCCCGATTGAGACCGCGATGGAGATCTAGAAAAAATCTTTGGAGAGTCGAGAGATTTTGGAGGTGTGATTGAGTGTGCTACCGTATCCTGTTCATGGTCGGCTGGAAAATTTGTTCTTGGTCACGCGTCGGGGCCGAAGACCTGTACGCTCTGAGCGCATTGTTCCCGTTGTCGAACACGGGTTTGTTTGCAGTGTTCAGTTTGACCCAGTCAGGAATGATCACGGCTCTAATCAATTCCTGGATCGATATACCTCGGTCTTCTGCTTCTGTTTGTAGGAGTTCGAAACTTTCGTCACGGAGGGATAACATGAATTTTGCCAAATGGACACCTAAAGAGTGGGGAGTGTCGGCTCCGGGCTCCTCGAATATAAACATTCTACGGAGAGAAAGTAGAGACTCTTTTCACTCAAATCAGTAAAGATGGAATCATGGGAATGTCTATCAGCCCCTATTCGGGCAACTCCGTCAAGGCTAAGCTAGCTTCGAGGGACGTGATCACAGCTTGCGAGAACGAATTGACCTCCATCTAAACGAGGCCCCGACACTGAAGACCCCGGTCCTGATAGCCGGCCTCCCGGACAGCGGAAGAGTAGCCAAGATCGTTCTCGACCAACTCGTCAAGACACTCAAGGCGATCCCCATGGGCTATCTCTACTCAGACTATCTCCCACCTCGCCTGCTCCTAAAGCCCGACGGAACAGCTGACTTGATGAAACATGAAATATTCTACTGGATCAACAAAGACTCCGGTCCCGACCTCGTCCTTTACACCGGGGACGCGCAACCAATCCTGCCTGAAGGAGCCTTCCGTCTCTCAGAAGCGATCGTGAAACTCGCCGAGAAACTCGGAGTCGAAACAGTCGTAACTGTCGGAGCATTTATCACTGGCAAGATCGCTGAACATCCACAAGTCTACGGCGCTGCAAGCGAACTAGTCCTCGTCAAAGAACTCGAAGAATTAGGTGTGAAAATCATCGACAGTGGGGCGGTCACCTGGATGAACGGACTTATCCCAGGTCTCGCAAAAGTCAGGAATCTTAAAGGTCTATTTCTCTCGGGGGAGACATCCGGCTTCATGATCGACCCACGCGCAGCGATGATAATCCTCCGCGTCCTCGTTAAGAAACTTGGATTACAAATTGACATGACGGAACTGGAAGGCCAAGCGAAAGAGATCGAAACCGCGCTCAAACAGAGCGGTGACAAGGACTCAGAGTCTGCTAGCAGTTCCGAATATATCGGGTGATTGAAAGCTGCTCGAGACGACGGCCGATTACCGAGTAATCATCGGTGACAGCCGTCGAATGAGAGAACTAGCTGATAGCTCCGTGCATCTAGTCGTCACCTCGCCACCCTACCCGATGGTTGGCATCTGGGACGATTTCTTCCGAGAGGAATCCGCACAATCCTACGACCAGATGCATGAATGTCTCAACAAGACATGGAGAGAGGTGAAGAGAGTTCTAGTTCCCGGCGGAATTGCCTGCGTCAATATCGGCGACGCGACCCGGACCAAGGACGGCATATTCCATCTCTATCCAAACCACTCGCGTGTGATAGAGTCCTTCGAGCAACTTGGCCTCGTCACCCTCCCATACGTTCTCTGGAAAAAGCCTACCACGAAGCCCCGCTACAAGGGGAGGGGAGCGTTTCTGGGCTCAGGTTTCCTTCCGCCCAACGCGTACGTAACCCTGGATATGGAGTATATTCTGATCTTTCGCAAGGGAAGTCTGAGAACATTCGAGCCCAAGGACCCACAGCGCTACAAGAGCAAGTTCACCAAGAAAGAGCGAGACGAATGGTTCTCACAAGTTTGGACCGTCACAGGAGCAAGACAGACGCATCGAGGATTAGAAAGGCGAGTTGCGGCTTTCCCCGAGGAGATTCCACGACGACTAATCCGAATGTTCTCCATAGAAGGCGACCTCGTCTTGGACCCTTTTCTCGGATCTGGAACCACCCTCAAGGCCGCGATGGATCTCAGCCGGCAATTCATTGGATACGAGAAGCTGGAAGATTTTTCGAGGATTATCCGAGAGCGGATGGGCCAAGAATCGGAAAGAATTTTTTTCCAGAAACAGTCTGTTGTGGAACGGATCAGTTCTGCATTAGCAGCTTAGCAGCATCACTCAATGATCGAGCGAGATAGTCCGGATGTCCGCCCTTTGGGCCTCGACGTTTCACAAGTATCATCATCATTCCAACCCCCTTCGCTCCTTCAATGTCGGTGTTTGGATTGTCGCCGATGTAGACGCAATTCTTGGGTTGTAAGCCTAGTTGTTTTGCGACTAGAGTAAAGGGTCCCCTGCTTGGTTTCACATTAGGAGTATCCTCGCCTGCAACAATAATTGTCTCAAGATATTTCAGAAATGGCTGTTGGCGAATTCTCTTCATTTTCATTCCCGGAGTCCCATCGGAATCGGAGACCATCCCTAGCCTAAACTCTGCCTTCTTCAGTCGATGAACCGTCAACATCGTGTCGGAAAACAGCGGACTCGCTCCAGCGTACATCTTCCAATAGCGGAGAGTTGTCTGATGAATCCACGGACCTTTCAGCTTGGACAAACCGATTTGTTTGAGTAGGGTCTCCCACCAAACATCCCTATTGTAGAGGAATTTTCGGCCATGCATTTCCAAATCGATGAGCCGGAGTTTCCTGAACAGGTTTGCCTCGGAGTAGTGGAATCCTTCTTTCCTCAACCGTTTCGCGAAAATGCCTGCGACTACTCTAAGCGCCTCGCGAGCGCCCTTCTTTGATTGGATGAGAGTGTTGTCTAGATCGAAGACGACGCCCCGAATCTTCCTATCAGGCAGTATTTCTCAATTCCAAACGTACGTTTCTGGCCGGCGATCAGCGAACCGCTCTTTACGCAGTCGAGCGTGAAGAGCAAGATCAATATCCTCAACGATTATTCCCCCTCTCTGCTTTTTGAACACGTGCATTCTCGGGTGGGATATTTTCATTTTCGGGTCTTCCTTGAGATTGACGATCATGCTGTACCCCGTGAACAAGGGTGGGGAGTAGACGTTGGGTGCCACAACGGCGATCCTATTCTCAAGCGATCGAATTGTGACGTATTTGTGCCAGGGTTCAACTCCTTGTCTCACAATTCTTGACGGACACATCAACAAGTCCGCACCCCTGAGCGTTAGGATTCTTGCGGCCTCCGGGAAATCAACGTCATAACAAACTAGGACCCCAATTTTGAACCCATCAACCGGGAAGATCTTGTAATCGTTTCCCGGACGAGCGATCTTCTTCTCGAAGTGAAATAGATGGACTTTCGGTTGCCGTCCGATCACTTCTCCGTCCCTTCCGATTACGGGGCTGTTGAGAAAAATTCGTCCCTTGACTTTCTCATAAAAAGCTCCTCCGATAACCACGACACCGTATTCTTCAGCGATTGATTGTAGTCCGGGAAGCGGGCTCATCGGTGACGGAATTGTTTTCTCAGGTAACCAATGCTCTGGCAGGCAGATAATGTCCGCTTCCTTCTCAGCAGCCTGCTTGGCTTGTTTGACCGCTCGGAAAATCGTCTCTTTGACGGAGGTTGCCATGGGTCTCGTCTGGACTGCTGCCGCTCGAACAATCTTCTTTGACGTTAGACGATCCTCTGGCCCTAGACTTTCAGTCTCTTGACTGCAATATCCAACAGTTGGCGCGCGACCTCTCGCTTAGGCGCCAAAGGAATATGGACTACTTTCTTTCGCTCGTCAACAACAAACAACTCGTTGGTATCAGTCTGAAACCCCACACCCTCCAGCGAAACATCGTTGGCCGCGACCAGATCGGCGCTTTTCTCGCTGAGAATCTCAAATGCCTCTGTCACAAGCTGCTCGTTCGAGACACCGTGCTCCGTCTTGAAAGCCACGAGAAACGAGTTCGGACTCGCACGGCGAATTTCCCGTATTATCTTCGGGGTGGCCTCTAGCTCTAGCTGCACAGTCTTCTCCTTCCTCGTGCTTATCTTATGACCAGACGGTTTCGAGGGCCGATAGTCGCTGGGGGCCGCTGCGGCGAAGACCAGATCGTGTTTACCCTTTTTCAATTCGCGAAGAGTAGCCTCCAGCATCTCCTCTGTTGTCTCGACCCTGACCGTCTTCACGCTAGGAGGAGGCGTTACTGAGCCGGGTCCCAGAATCAATGTTGTCTCAGCACCCCTCGACCATGCTTCCTCCGCAATTGCCACGCCCATCTTACCTGAGGATCGATTAGTGATTACTCTGACTGGGTCAATATGTTCGACCGTGGGACCGGCGGTGACTAGTACTCTACGTCCCTCAAGGTCTCTTCTCTGAGAGGAGAGTTGGGATGAGAGGCGTGTGATAACCGCCTGGACAATCTTGGCCGTCGATGCGATCTTCGCCTTTCCCTCTGCCATCTCTGGTTCGACAAATTCGACGCCTACCCTTTTCAGACGTGCAATGTTCTCCTGGGCGATGGGATGATCATAGAGCGGTTCGTGCATTGCTGGCGCAATGAGAACCGGTAGCTTGGAACCTATAGCGGTCGCAGCTACCGTTGTGACTGGGGTATCGTCAATTCCTGATGCAAGTTTCCCGATTGTGTTGGCGGTCGCAGGAGCGATCAGAACTAGATCAACATGGCCAGAACTCTTTCCGGCAAGTGCGATGTGCTCCAGTTTGCCGGTAAGCTCCCGGACCACGGTATTTCCGGTAGCCCACTCTAGAAGATCGGATCCGATCATCTTCTCAGTCGATGGAGAGGTGACTGCGTACACGTCCGCACCATGCCTCATCAGCTCACGCGCAATTTCGGGAACCTTGAACGAGGCAACACTACTTGACACTAGAAGCGCGATCTTCTTTCCTGAGAGTTGTATGCCTGAGGTTCCGGTGATGTCTTTGGAGGGGTGTGTCATGTCCGAGCTTTTCCTATTTCTTCAATTGTCCACTGTCATAGGCCCAGTCTAGAAGCTGAATGATCTCGTTGAGACTATACTTTCCAGCACTCGCGGGGATTCGTTTGAGAATGTCGGGCAGGCTCGGTAGCATGGGTCGGATGAATCCTGGAATCTTGTCGTACATGGCCTGGACCCCGGAGATGATCTCTTTCGCATCTTTTTCTTCGATACTGGTTCCCTTGAGAGCTGTCTTCATACTCTTGACGCTCATTTTCCTTCCAACTTCTCTCGCTCGATCTATCTGCGACATATACAGGTTCTTCAGCTCCCCGTCCGTATCCGTTCCTTGGATTGTATCCTGAAGAAGGATCTTTTGATGGCCGGGTTCAATCGTTTCTCGCTTCTGTTGAGAGGTCTTCAAAGACTCTAGCGGAAACACTGCAATGTCTTGAAGCGATACGGAAGACTTTCCCACGCCAGCCTAATCAGGCTAGGGCATAGAGCTTCCATCGCTTCCAAGTCTTGGCAGGCCTTGCATGAGCGAGTAATGCTGGGAGAAGGTCCATGCCTTCCACTTTTTCCACATTTTGTTGGAGAAGAGAACTACTAGCAAGTCGTTCAGAATGACGAGGGGAAACGATGCGCTGGCAGCAATGCCGAAGATGATTATTGGAGAGATCAGGCCGAAGGCGAACGCCACTTTGTGGGCTTGGTTGAGCCGTGTTCCCATTGACCTGAAGACGAGCCGAAGGAGCCACAACGAAGCGACAATGTCGAAAACCATGACGACTGGCGGGAAGAGATTGGCACCTGCCGCGAAGCCTCCTGGAAGCAACCAGATAGGAAAGAATGCTGCTCCAAGTAGGTAGAATGCTCGGGGCCTCCATCTTGGCTCTGTTCTAACGGTCTTCAAGAAATCGGCAGGCAATTTCCTCGCAGCGATAACGAGCAGCGCCACCACTATGCTCGAAAGAACCAGCAGACCCCATATCTCGGCGGGCCAGTAATTCACGAGTAATGAAAGGAGGATAGAATCAATCGCCAAGGTGATTATGCTGATTCTTATCCCTCTAGTCGAAATAAGGCATTTTGACTTCAGATCTGGAAGTGCCAATCCGAAGATGAAGATTGGCAGGCCAATGCTGAAAATTGAATGGAAGATCACCAGTCCGACGGTCCAGACCCAGTTGACTCCAAGCCAGTGTCCGTAGACGCCTAGATTTCCTACGACTGAGGATGTGGGATTGAACAGTGTTCGCAGGGCGAGTCCCTCTTCCACGATTCCATAGGCTGCCCCGAGGAGGAAGACCGATGCCCAGCCTTTGTTCCAGCGAATCTTGGCTTCGCGGATCAATATCACGCCTGGACCATAGAGTGCAAGGTTGGCAGCAAGAAATAGAAAGAATACTGGAGGATTGAGAACCAAGAAGGCCATGTTGCTTGATCCGGAAAGGTACTCGGGAATCCCGGGGCTCAGAATGAGCAGGCAGAGTAGTGGACGTGCCTTAAGGTAGCTGATTATCCGAGCCACGCGCCCCTTTCTTTCAGTGACTTGCGGGTACCACGTACTCAAGGGAGACTTCTCGAAGGGACTACGAAAAATCGGGTCTACGGTATTAGCTGTCTATTACCGAGGGACCCATTTCCCCGTTACTAGAGGAAACTATCTTGCTTGTCAGCCGCCCTTGTTTAGGAGCCAGCCAACGATTCTCCCACGGATTACGAGTTCTCGCCATCTATCGGGTTCGAGCTCATGCCGTTCATCGCTTATCGGAACGACCAAGAGATCTGCTCCCACTCCATTCGCGAGCTTCTCCAGTGCGGGCAGAATCTCGCCTGGAGGATGCAGACAGTAGACGAGGGACGCGCCTCGGTACAGGTTGAGGCTTGGAAACATCACGTCGTCTGCGATAGCTCTGATTCGTCCATGCTTTCGTAAGCGCACCCAAGATTCGTCCTTGTCGGTTGCGATAATCTCAGTTCGAGGCAGGGCTATGGACAACTGCTCCGCCACGTCCATCCTGTGGCCCACCCCGATTTCTATGATTTTTCTGGCGTCGCTGTAGTTCTGTTTGATCCAGTCTACGAGCTGTTCGAACAAAATTATGGATAGGTCCAGGGATCACTTAGTCCAGCGGGGCTGCATTGCTCCCTGGTCTCCGTTAGCCTGACGCATTTTTCTCATCCCTTCAAGGATCAGCTTCTGCTCGATAGCCGCCACCAGCAGTTTCGTCTCGAGGACTTTGTCGGGGTTGACGCTCATGCTAACTGCTCCTTCCCGGACTAGGAACTCGACGACCTCGGGATAGTTTGAGGGTGCTTGACCGCAGATTGATGTTGTCACGCCTTTTTCGTTGCAGACTCTGATGACATGGCTCATCGCCCGGAGTACTGCGAGATTGCGTTCGTCGTAGATTTCCTGGATCGATGCGTCGTCTCGGTCAATGCCAAGGATGAGCATGGTGAGGTCGTTGGTTCCGAAGGATATGCCGTCAATTCCCTCGTCGACAAACTTGTCGATCAACAAGACCGTAGCAGGAACCTCTACCATGATCCAGAGCTTGAAATCGGGGCCTCGCTTCAATCCCTCTTCTTCGAGGATCTTCTTTGCGTTTCTGAAATCCTCGAGCGTCCGGACGAACGGCAACATCACGTGGACGTTGGTGAGCTTGTACTCTTCTCTAACTTTTTTGATAGCTTGACACTCTAATCGGAAGATGTCAGGCTCTTTGACGTATCGGAAGCAACCTCGGTATCCCAATAACGGGTTGGGCCCCACGTGTCCCGCTTCGTGTTCATATTTTTCGCCGCCTGGAAGTCCGAGAAACTCGTCAGGCTTGAAGTCCAGGCATCTATAGACGACGGGTCTTGGGGCAAAGGGTGTTGCCACCTTTCTGACTCCCTCTGCAAAAGCATCGACCATCTTCTCGCCGCCTCCCTCTTCTATCAGCAGTCGGGGGTGTTTTCCGACAGAGAGCATCATGTGCTCTGCTCGCAAAAGACCTACGCCGTCCGCGTGCGTTTCCCGTTCGACTTTCTCTGCGAGTTCGGGGAGTGAGATATTCACGTAGATCTTTGTCGCGGTTATTGGGATGAGAGTAGGGATTTCATGTTGAGGCTGTGTTGCCTTGAGAACTTCTTCGACTAGGCCGTTGTAGACGACTCCTGATTTCGCGTCCACAGTGTACTCTTGTCCCATCTGCATGAGCTTAGTCGCGTTCCTCGCGCCGACGATGCACGGGATACCCATCTCTCGCGAGACGATGGCGGCGTGGCATGTTGTTCCCCCGTCTTCTGTGACGATTGCGCCTGCGATTTTCATGTAGGGAACCCAGTCAGGGTTTGTCATTCGCGTGACGAGGATATCCTTGTTTTTCATCAGGCGTCCCGCTTCAGTTGTGGTTGGGACGATCTTGGCTCTTCCCGCATGTAATCCCGGGCTCGCGGCTAGACCGTGCACGACCGCAACTCTGTGAACGATGTGGGAATCTGTTTGTCCGGTTGGACTCTTCATCTTGCTCCAGAAGGTCTCGGGCCTGGTCTGGACAATGTAGAGTGAGCTTCCGGTGGCTCCATGTTCGACCGCGAACTCGATGTCCTGTGCGGTGTGGTAATGATCCTCGATGTCGACGGCGGTCTTTGCAATTTCAATGACCTGTTCGTCGGTCAGGCTCGAAACATTCCGGCGCTCTGCAGGGACCTCGCTCTGCATTGTCAGCCCTGTCTCATTGTTTGGGACGTGCTCGATCATCTTTGGGACGATCTCCTTGTGGATTAGCTGCATGGTGCCCTTGTCGACGATGAACCTGTCAGGACGGACGATTCCCGCCACTAGAGCCTCTCCGAGACCCCATGTCGATTCGATGACGATCTTAGACGGATCGCCGTTGATTGGGTCTAGTGTGAAGGCTACGCCTGAGCATTTTGATTGTACCATCTTCTGGACTCCGACGCTGATCAGCACCTTCTCATGTGGGAAGCCTTTCTCTTCCCGGTAGAATATGGCGCGTGGAGTGTAGAGGCTGCCCCAGCATTTCTGCACGTAGTGTACGAGCTGGTCCTCGCCGCGGACGTTTAGGTAGGTGTCCTGTTGCCCGGCGAATGATGCGTCAGGCAAGTCCTCGCTTGTGGCGGAGGATCTGACTGCGACGGTCACATTCTTGTCTCCTGTTTTCTCGCAGAGTTCCCTGTAGGCGCCCCGGACCTTGCTGGCGATATCCTGGGGCATGGGGGCTGATTCTAGAATCTTGCGGATCTCCTCCGATGCCTCCTCGTACTGCTTCGGGTCCTTGGAACCGTTAGAGTTTCCAAGGGTCTTGTGAATAATCTCGCCGATCTTTGTCTCTTCCAGAAACCGGCGGAACGCTTCTGCAGTGACTGCGAATCCGGGAGGGACATGGACTCCCTTGGCGGTTAGTTCGCCGAGATTAGCGCATTTTCCGCCGACAAGGGCGATGTCGTCTTTTCTTACATCTTCAAGCCGGACAACTATGGCGTCTGGCTTGGGCACGTGGTTAGGCTCCTGCTGGTATTTGTGGTGCGACTGGTGCTTCGACTATGATCCGGGTTTTCATCGGGAGTTTTGTTCCAGCGACTTCGCACGCTTTCTTCGCGGTTTCAACGCCATCTTCGGGAACGTAGACAATCATGATCGATTGTCCGTTTTCGACCCTGGCTGCTCGGCCGGTAGGCTTTCCGAAAGCTCGGCGCATGCCTTCCTGTAGTCTGTCGGCTCCGGCAGTGGCAATCATCTTGTTTTCCCGGAGGATAATATGTGGGTAGACGCATAGCTGTAAGCGATATCCTGTTTCTCCCCACCTGTCGGTTAGAACCTTGTTCGCGGAGACGCGGGCTGATTCTAGGGCGTTGTGGCGGATCTGAACGTGCTCTCTGGCGACAAGAAGAATCTTCCGGGCGAACTGGGTGGACAAGTCGCCCATATTGAACTTGGAAACCTTAGGTGCGGGTGAGCCGCGGATGTATTTCATCCGGGTGAAAGCCTGGCCTGAGGGGGAACGATAGTTGCGACCCTTCATGAGCAAATTCCATAGGGGCATTAGCTGAGGGTGCTAATGAGGATTGTTGCTAGAAACGGGCGGGAAGAATTCCCGAGATTCCATACGATGTCGTTTTGTTCAGGAATATCGTCTAGGAGACCGCCTGTCCAACTTTTTCCCATCTTCTAGAAACTTAAAGGTTGTTGGTGCTCCGCAGCCAACAGGTTAGCCGAACCAGGGGAAAAATCGCCCGTTATCAGCCCTGTTCTCGAATCTGGGACACCCTCCACATCTCGCCCATAATTCGTTCGGGAACCGCCCTAGATTTCCTGTCTTTTTGCCCTGCGACCTAAGCCCAGACCTTGCCTGGATCAGCTAGAATCGCCCATTATCATTGCCAGATAGGAAATTTTCTTGAGAAAAGGAGGGGGGTATTGCGCAGAGCATCTCGCGACGCAAGAGTGGTTCCGGCTGGCGCAAGCAAAAGGAAAAGGTCAGTCTAAGCTTTCAATCCAGAATCACCCCGCGATCAACTATGATCGAGATTCCCAAGCCATGATTCACGGAACGAAAAATCGAAACTCACTTTTTGAAATCAATACTTGAAAACAGTTCTCTAAATCCGAGTCTTGAAACTAGTTCATGAAACCGGTTCTGAAATCAATGTTTGAAATCGTTTTCCTGAATCACTTTTGAAACAGGTTCTTGAAATCGGTAACAGTGAATTCTCATGACCCCCGGGGGCCTACTCAAGTCTCGCGGCCCGCTCTCCACGAAACCGCGATTCTATGCTTCCCTGCTCTTGATCCTCAGCTGGTCAAACAAGCCCGGCTCCAAGTCCTTTATCGTCGGAATGAACGCCCTGGCCCGAGAAACCTCTTCGAGATCAACCTTGCAGATCTGAAACTCCTCCACATCATACTTACACTGGGCTAGGACTGAACCGTTAGGCGCTATGACTCTGCTTCCGCCCCAGAACTGCAAACCCTCCTCAATACCAACCCGGTTGACGTAGGCGAGGTAGACAGCGTTCTCCATCGCCCGGCTCAGACAGAACCCCTCGAAAAACCTCCGCCTCAACCCAGGACTCGCGGAGATACAAACGATCAGCTGCGCCCCCTGCAAAGCCTGCAAGCGAGTCAGCTCAGGAAAGTAGAGATCATAACAGATGCTCAAACCGATGGTTCCAAGATCGGTCTTGAAAACCGGCGCTTCCTGTCCCGGACGATAATACCGACGTTCATCGAAAACCGAGTGCGTCGGAAGATGGATCTTCCGATAACTCTCAATCAAGCCCTTCGGGCCAACAAACACAGCAGTGTTGTGAATTACTCCCTTGACCTCGCTCTCCTCGGGCATGCCGAAGATGATGTGAACACCGTGCTCCTTCGCCATACCCTCAACCTTCCGCGCACTGGGACCAGGGATCGACTCCGCCAGATGAAAGACCTCGTCCCTCATCGTATAGCCTGTTAGATGGAGCTCAGGAAAAATCAGCAGATCGATATTCTTCTTTCGAGCCTTGGATGCCTGTTCCGCGATCCGCTTCAGGTTTCGCTTCTTGTTCCCGACTTTGGGACCGGTTTGGGCGAGTAGAAGACTAACAGGCTTCGTCTGTCCTCACCTTAGGTAGATTCCGGCTCGTTTTCGGCATATAGACCTGCCTAACGGCTCGTAATAGCCCCCGTCCGCCGTTCAAGGTTACAGTACGGCTTTATGACGCTCAGCCCGTTCCCGCCTCGTTTCACACCCTCAAGGAGGGAAATGAATTGCTCTTCACAAGGCTAGCTCGTACTATCATCAAGCACAACCGGGCGGTCTTCGTAATCTGGCTCGTAGCCCTCGCGCTAAGCGTCCCAGCAATTCTCCAAGTTCAGAGCGTCATCGTCTACACCGAGACAGCCTACAACCCCAAGAATTCAGAGTCCAGCATCGCTCAATCCATTGTCAGCAAAGAGTTCAGCATCAGTCAAGGGAACAGCGTCGTCGTGGTAATCACATCAACGGATGTACGAGGCAACGACGTTCGCGATTTCACTCTATCGCTCAACAAGACCTTGCATAATGACCGGACAATCACAAACCTAAGCAACGTCACAAGCATCTACGACATCTACTACCAACTACTCGTAGGCTATACTAGCGTGGTTCATCTCCAGCTGTATCAGGAAAAAAACCTGACCAGCCTTGCCACTTCGATAGAATTCGGCATACCTACAATCTACCTGAATCAATGGACAACGCTCGTAAATTCTGGGCCTTTCAACATAAATCAATCACAGGTCGCCACCTACAACCAAAAAGCCAACCAGTCCGCATGGTTGATCATATCTTCGCAAACCCCCCTAGCCTACCAGCCAATCGCTTTGGCCTACGAGAACCTGTTCTACCAATCATGGAACAAGACGTTCAACGCCTCCACATACACTCAAACACAAATTACGACAGTCGCGCCTCCACTAGCCCGGGCTCAGAACGTGACCAAAGGAAGCCCGCTACTGGTGATTCAGCCAGCTTACTACAACATCACCATGCCATTCTTCCAGTCTAGCATACCAGACCCGCCAACCCGAACTCTGTTCGTCGATGCCGCGAGGTTCTTCAACCTCTACAACTTCTGCCCCAATACATGTCCCAACAATTACTGGAACGACCCCGCCGCGATTCAGATCTTCGTTGTCGACGCGTTCTCGGAAATGGCCAATGCAACGCCGACCCAGACCTTTATCATAGGTGAGATTTATTCGCTAGGCGCTTCAGCGGGTTTCGGGGATTTTACAAGTCTCGCGGGCATGCTTCTTCGAAACTATAACATCAACAGCTATCCGGTCCAGCCGAGCAAGGACGTCTACACCCAGTTCGTCTCCGATTCTAATGCCACAATGCTGGTCATACTGGACTTCAAAACGACCGGACCGGACCCGAAAAACAGCATCGCAAGTATACGGACCGACGTTCAACACGCGAACGTCTTCAGCAACACAAACCTCCTAGTCTATGTCACAGGCGCCCCGGCGTTCAATTATGATATTGAATCAGAATCGATTAGAGACGTGGAACGCATAGACCCTATCACCGTCGTCCTGATCATAATAATCGTCGGCGTATTCTTCGCGTCCCTTGCAGCCCCACTAATCCCGGTGTCCGCTATCGGAATATCTGTAGGAATAGCATTCGGCCTAGTCTATGTAATCGGCAGCCTGTTCACTAGTGTCCATTTCCTGATCCTTACCCTCTTGCCCGTCGCCATGTTCGGGGCAGGGTCCGACTACTGCATTTTTCTTGTCAGCAGGTATGCTGAGGAGCGGCGGATGGGACGAGGAAAAAAGGATGCGGTAGAACGTGCAGTAACGTGGGCAGGGGAGAGCATCGCCACGAGCGGAGCTACAGTGGTCATTGCGTTTGGAAGCCTGGCCATTGCCGGCTTTGGAATGCTCCGGTCTATCGGGATCGCCGTGATGATGGGCATATCGATAGCGCTACTAGTCGCCCTCACTCTAGTACCAGCTATTCTGTCCATGTTCGGGGACAAGATATTCTGGCCCGGTGGACTGGGCCTATGGAGAAAGAAAAGAGCCAAGGGAAGCAGCTACTATGCCCGTGCTGCCAAGTTTACTGCTAAGCACTCGAAGCTAATCCTCATCGTCGCTTTAGCAGTCAGCCTCCCGGCCACGAGTACGGTCCTGTCCAGCCAGACAAGCCACGACCTCATCTCCCAGGTTCCAAACTCTCTTGACAGCAGAGCCGGCTACAACTTGATGGTCCAAGGATTCGGACCTGGCACCATAACCCCAACTTACACGGTAGTTCAGACACCAGTCCTGCTCGCAACTGACAACTGGATCAACGTTACCGCGTTGCAATCTCTGTCTTACGCCGAGAACTCGACACTGTCGATCTCCGGCGTATCGAAGGTATACGGACTTACACATCCTTCAGGCGATCCTATCCCGTTCTCATCGTTCAACCAGCTGAACACAGCACAACAGCAAGCAATGATCAGGAGTATGAAGCCCTTCCTCGGAAGCGACGGGAAATCCGCGATGGTCTGGGCCGATTTGTCCAACGAGCCCTACACGGACCAGGCCATCACCACTCTCACGAAAATCAGGCAGAACATCAACAGTCTCCAGAATAATGACAAGCTACTTGCCGCATCTACAATGCTCGTTGGGGGAGAAACTGCCTCCGTCGCAGATCTTGCCAACTCAAGCGCTGCCGACTACTTCAACATGACCGCACTAGTCCTTGTCGGGGTCTTCATAGTTCTCATGATAGCCTTAGGCTCGATATTCACTCCGTTGCGGCTCATCTTGACGATACTTCTCAGCATTTCTTGGGCAATGGCCGCCGTCATCTACATCTTCCACACTTACGTTGGGATGGAACTGATCTGGATACTGCCCATCATGCTGCTAGTAATAATGCTCGGACTAGGACTTGACTACGACATATTCCTAGTAACCAGGATCAGAGAGTACGTGGTCGGCGGCGCGAAAGATGATGAGGCCATCGAGACTGCAGTAGAGCGCACTGGGGGCATAATCACAGCTACCGGTCTAGTGACAGCCGGCGCCTTCGGAACCATGATGCTCTCGCAAATACCTATGCTCCAGCAGCTCGGACTCGCATTCTTCATCGTAGTCATTCTGGACGCGAGCATCACGCGAGTTTACCTCGTACCATCGATAATGAGGCATATGAAGCGTCTCAACTGGTGGGCTCCGGGACGGATAAGAAGGGTACCAATCACTCCAGAAGAGAAGCTCATACCTCCCATCCCGATGAAAACAAAACTCGTGGTTACATTGGAAACTCTGGCTATTGCAGGGCTCGGTCTGGTATTCTATCTCGACTACATCAACAATCAGTATCTTCAAGGATTCGTAAATCAGACAGGCTCAAGGCTCCTCGCAGGAATCAACGTCTGGACTGGAGTGATACTTGGGGTAACATCCTTCCTGACAACCTACATTCTTCTCCGTGGAAAACCCAAAACTGGCAGCACAGACAAACCAGCCCTACTTCGCAAGGTTAGCCAGCAGCTAGGCAAACTTCGTCCGAGACGTGCGAAAATACCGATAATCACGCCCATTTCCAATCCCCTGGCCGGCTTGCCCTCACTGGGACAAGTAGCCACAACAGAGACGCCTCTCAAACCGACGCTCCAAGACCAAGAACAACCTATGACAACGTCTTCCAATTCAAGTGAAGAGAAGAAACAAGGGGCCTAGGATACTATTCGATACAAGTCGACTTCGACATTGTTCCATTTCTTGTTATGAAACGGGAAGAGATGTGGAATGCTGAGAGTCATGTTACGCAGTGCATCAACCCTTCGATTTTTCTTTGAGATGACGCCGTTAAGATACTCTCTAGTCGAACTCTTGTGGATAGAATACGAAACAGGAGCAAGCTCGAACGCTCGCTCAAGAAATCGGACATCAAGATGAGGAGACCGTGTCCCATATGGAGGATTCATGATTACAGTATCATATCTTCCCACGACCTTGGCGACATCCGATACGACCCATTCGACTTGGACCCCGGTCGCCCGCGCGTTCTCCCTTGCTAGGGCAATAGCTTTCTTATCGATGTCTACTCCGACGACCTTCTGTGAGCCCATGATAGCAGCACCGATCGCTAGTCGCCCTGTCCCGGTTCCGAGATCAATGATTTCGCCCTGTAGATCGCGGTGTTCGAACCCGGCCATATAGAGCAGTTCGGCGGCTACTTCGGGAGAAATGGGGTACTGTTCTAGCCCTAGTTTGGGGGTCTGAAGTATCTTCAGTTTTCCCAACTGAATTTCCAGTTGGCGTTTAGAAACTGTTTGTTCTTCTACCAATTATAGGCGGACCAGTCCCCGCTCCAAAAGCTGCTCCCAGGTCCAAGCTCCGACGGCAACCATGATCTCGTCTCTTGTGATGATCGGCTTTGGAAACCTTTCAGGGTCGTCGAGCGCAAGGCGGGGACACGCAGTATCAACGAAGACGTCGATATCGATGAAGTCGAGTAGTTTCTGTGGCACAATCTCATCCGCGTAAAGGATCAGGGCTTTCTTGCCTGCTTCCTCGAGGTGCCTGAGAATTGAGAGCGCAATCTGTGGGTTGCTTTGTCCTGGCTTCGTCGATACTATTATTCCGAAACTGCTGGCTTTCCTCGCTTTGTCGACCATTGCATATCTTTGCCGCACGATTCGATCTCTGTCTTGGTCTAGGACATTGACTGTTCCATCATAAGGATCCGCAAGAATCGTTGATTTCTCTACCGAGAGAGCCGCACCAAGACCGTGGAAGTAGCTGCCCACGATTAGAAATGAGTCGACCTGAGACTGAATCCTCCTGAGTCCGAAATAGTCGCAGCCTAGAACCTGTCCGGTCTCGTGTGCCCAAGGACCGCGTCCCGGTGTCTGAACGTTGAAGCCCTTCGTTTCGAGGAATTTTGCCGCTTCAGGAACCTTGTGCAGATGTTGAATTGTAGTGGCAAGTCCAACTGTCTTGCCTTGGAGAAGGGAAACAGCTCGCTCCACGACTGGAATAATGTCATGATTGCTTTTTGCAGGGATATAGACCACTGGGACTCCGTTGGAACTGTCGCGAAGGAATTCGTTATGCCCGTAATGCACGAGTAGGTCAGCTCTCAGGCGGGTCGCGGCATCTAGAGAGAGGTCGCATGCGCCCCAGGCCGGCACGGCGGAAACAAACACGTCTGCACCTGTCTTCTCTCGAACCAGCGCCGCAAGCCGGGTGCCCTCGTTCTTCAGACCGTCGGGTAGCTGAATCAGTATCCTTCGGGCACCTCTCTCCGTTATCTCAGCTAGGAGCTTGTCCTCTTCAAGGTCAAACATGGACATGTCAAATTCGCCGGGAAGAAGCCACCAAACGAGCGGAGCCCAATATAAACACCCGAGAGACTCGGGCGATTTCCTTCGTGTGAGCGTGCTAGGTTACACGATTGTTAAGCCCGATAAACAAGGTGAGCTGAGTCTATGACTGAGAACCAGAAGCCGCAGTCCAGACTCGACCTGGGTCTCGCAGACCCAAGGTCCTTAGCAACAATGGTTGACGCTTCATTGAAGCGAGGGTCTAGCCTGTCAATTGCTCTCTCTGATGCAACTGTAGGGGTCAGCCTTGACAGGTTGGGGGACTGGACCATAACGGTTGGCCTCTCATCAAGATCAGACCGCTTCCACCGGTTGACATCCTCCCTCGAAAGATTGGGATTCTTTCAAGCGACAGAGAATGAAGGTAGCATCTACATGCTCTGGACGTCTCTCCTCTCAGAGGTCGGCGATGTTAGAACTACTGCTGAACAGACTCTCTTACGGGCTTTGACGGTTCTGCAAGCGCCTACCGTTTCACCGTACATTAGTTAGTCAAACAATCTTAGAAGGGTTTAGGCGGGAACCGCGACTGGTTGTCGCGGTGAAGATTTTCTTCCGACAACTTCACGAACTGCGCCGTTCTCCATTTGGATTATCGTGTCTGCCTCCGCTTCAAGATCTCCAACATGGCTAATGAGGAAGATCTGTTTGAAGTTCTGTGACAGTTCTTGGTGGAGCAATGCGAGAATTCCTTCCCGGCGAACTCTATCCGAACTGCCTAGAGGCTCGTCGAGGAATAGAAATTCGGGATTATGGCCCTTAGCTTGAGGAATCAGGGCGAGGGCAAAGGCTAGCCTCATTGCCAGTAAGAGCTGGTCTTCTGTGCCCCCTGAGAAAACCTCCTTGGGCTTGAACTCCCCAGCCTCAGGGTCGAAGACTCTGACCGTATAGTCTTCATCGAGCTGCACAGCCTTGTATCTTCCGGAGGTTATTACTGGGAGAATGAGCCCCATGTAACGTTCGACTTGAGGCTTGACACGGTTTCGCAAGGACTCCGAAGTTTGCTCAAGACCTTTGACAGAAAGCTTGACGACCGCGCAGTCCTTCTCTAGGAGCATCACCTTTTTCATTTGCGTCTGAACCTGCTCATCAAGACCAGGGTTCTCCTCGAGTAATTGGCGTAGCTCTAGCTGTCGGGAAATTGAGTCTTCGATCTGGGCCTTATTTCTTGAGGCGGATTCTTTGAGCGTATCTCTCGTTTCAGCGGTCTCTTCAAGGAGTGTCTCGGAAAAGGACAGGCCTTCTGGGAGGTCAGGCAACTGAGCCGCGCCGAATTTCTTCTCGACCCGTTTGATCTCGCCTTGGATAAGGTCGAGGCGTTCTCTGATTGGGGATTCTTCTCTCAATTGCTCGCCGAGTAACTTGACCTTTGCTTCCAGAGATTGACGCGATTGTCTATCGTTATCGAATAGCGAGGAAACAGTCTCGAAAGCGGCCTTAGGATCCTTTGTCGCTCCGACCTTGGCAGAGTACCGTGTGATTGAACTCAGTGTCCCTAGAAGATCTCCTGACTTTCTGACGGTATCCTCCTGGATGTCCGTCAGGTTTCGTTGGGCTTCGGCAAGCTCGGTCTCCCAAGAGCGGACTAATTGCAAGCTGGCTAACTGTTCCTGCTCGTATCTCGAGCTGCTAGCTTGTTGGGAAAGCGAGACGATCTGTCGGGACAGTAAGAGGAGGGAGGCTATGGCCAGGGATCCGAAGGCTACTGCGACTTGAGGGAGACCTAGAAAGAAGGAAAGGATAGCTCCGGCGCCAAGCGTCGAGGTTGAGATGAGATATGTCCAGACTCTTCTTGGCTTAGGGTCGAACGGTTTCGGATTTCCAAGACTTGAGGCCTCCTTTGTCTTGTCTGCAATTTTGGCTTGGAGATGACCTTTGGACTCCTCTAGCTGGACTCTGCGGATTTCGGTGGACTGGAACTCTTCAAGCATCTTCGAGGCTTGGGTGAGTTGGGATTCTATCTCGGGAAGTCCCGAGAACTGGTCGATTTCTGATCGAGTTTTCTCCAGTTCTTCTCTTTGCGATGAAATCCCTACTAGTTGTCGCTGGAGGTTCTCAGCCAGACGCGACTTGTCCTGGATCTCCTGCCGAAGGGATGTTTGGAGTTTCACAGCTTCATCGTATTTGTTCAGGGTCCTATGGAGAGCATCTGTGGTTGCGAATTTTTTCTCCAAATCTGCAAGTACTGATTTGAGCTTCTCGATTTTCCCTGCCAGCGTTGAAAGTTGGGTCTCCGCTTCCCTGTACTTCTTCAATTGTTCTTGAAGCGATTGGAGGCGCTCGCGTTCAACGGTTAGCTGCCCCGGATTTCGGGTTGTGCCTTCGATTCGAGTTCTCTCTGTATCAAACTGGTCCTGTACTTTGTTGAAACTGTCTAGGTTTAGGAATACATTGACAACTTTTCTCCGGTCGTCGAGTCTTTGTTTGATTAGTCGCTCGAGGTCTTTCTGTGCGACTACACTACTAGCAACAATTTCGTTGTAAGTAATGCCGCCTAGGAGCCGTTCGACCTCGCTCGTTGTGTCGTTTACGGTCGTGGCAAGTGTCTTTTGTCGACCGTCGCCTCCTAGCTCGTAGAGTTGTGCACGGTTCGGTCTCGTCTTGTGAACCTCTCTCACCACTCGGTACTTGACGTCGCCAATTGCGAATTCGAGTTTTAGCTGGGCTTCGCCGGTTCCGTAGCTGAGGATTTCTTCGTTGCTCGGTTTCTGGCTGGGCCTGACCATCCTGCCGAAGAGGGCGAAGAGGATCGCGTCGAGGATGGTGGATTTTCCGCTCTCATTCAATCCTGTGATTAGCGAGATGCCTTCTGAGAAGGTTAATGGTTGGGAGAATTTCAGTTTCTTGAAGTTGTGAGCATAGAGGCTGAGAAGTTTCAGTCGACTCCCTCCTCCTGAAGCTTTGAAATTGTGAGTTTCCAGGCTTCTTGGACTAGCGGTCTCTCTTTATCACCCGCTTTTGCTAGTAGGTTCTGGAATGTCCGGTCTAGTTCTTCGAGCGGTGTGGTTTTTGGAAGCGACTCTAGCGGGACCATCGTCAGAACGTTTAGTTGTTCTTCGTCGAATTCGATGTGGAAGAACTTGTCCTGTGCGTAGGTGTAAAGTGCAGACCGCTTGTAGGTTGAGAGTTGGTCTAGGGTGACTTTTCCAGAAACTCTTACACGAAGTATCTTCTCGTCGTCTATTCTCTTCTCTAAAGCCTCCTCTATTTGCCGTGTGAGGCTTCCCTCACCAGCCACTCTGAACTCGAGAGTTTCCATTAGTCGGGCAGGGGTTGGATGGAATTCTTGCTGGACTATTCCCGTCTTGTCCAGTTCGAGCCAGACGAATCCTTTCTTTTCGCCTTCTTCGTTGAACGAGACTCGCTCGGTGCTTCCGGGGTAGATGACCGGGGTTCCGTTGATGATTTTTCTTTGATGATTGTGAAGATGGCCCGAGGCGAAGAGTTGGAGGTTTCTCGGGATAGACGATTTCTGAATATGGACTTCTTGACCAAAGTAGCCGTCGAAGCCGTCGATCGGATAGTGTGTAACGAAGATGTTGATGTCTCCGTCTCGGTTCACTTCGTGACCGGCGAGAGGATCGGAATCGGCTGGTAGGGATGGATTGAGGCTCATCCCTGTCACGTTGACAGTTTCACTTCCGAAATTGAATTTCTTACTAGTTGGGCGCTGTTCTTGTATGAAGTAGACGTGTCCGGACCTTGCGTGAACGGCGAGAGGGGAGGCGCCCTGCTCGACGCTACGTGGAGTATCGTGATGGCCGCTTACAAGAATAGTTTTGATGTTCTTCTCATGTAGACGCTTGAACTGTTCAGCAACGAACGCCCTCGTAGGATTGCCAGGCAGAATACCATCATAGAAATCTCCACCAATTAGAAGAATATCGGGTTTGTTCTCCAGAGCGAAGTTGACCAGGATTTCAAAGCAACGTTGGAAGTCGCGCTTTCGTTCGAACCGCTTAGGTCCATACTGGACTGCTGATGGATCTAGGTGGTTGTCGGCTGTTAGAAGAACGTGAATTGTCATAGTAATCTAGCTACCGAGTCGACCGACGTCTCGGGATGAACTGGAACGATATTAAGAGTTGGAGATAGCCGAACGTGACCTGTCGAATCTTGAAGACAGTAGTCGGGGTGTGAGATCATCTGAGGCCAGGAAGCGCGATGGTTGCAAGAAACTCGATTAGGGTAGGAATCGACATCGGTGGAACGTTTACGGATCTCGTGGCTATGGACGAGAAGCGCGGGGTCTGGAAGATCAAGGTCCTGACCACGCGGACGGATCCCTCGGTGGGAGCGCTCGATGCTGTTCGGAGATTGTTGGAAAAGGAGAGGGTTGATGCTGGTCTCGTTAGAGTCGTGATTCATGCGACAACGCTCGCCTCAAACGCCCTTCTGACGGGAAACGTTCCTAAGACTGCTCTTGTCACAACCGCGGGCTTTCGAGATGTTCTTGAGATCGGGCGCCAGAATAGGCCTGAGCTATACAATCTTCAGGTCGATCGTCTGCCTCCCTTGGTCCCGAGGCGATACAGATTCGAGGTCGGGGAGAGAATCATGTATGACGGGAGGGTTCTAGAACCGCTTGATAAATCCCAGACTGTTCTGGTTGCGAGAAGGATACGAAGACTCGGTATTGGAACCGTTGCCGTATGCCTTCTTCACTCCTACGCCAACCCGAAACACGAGAAGGAGGTTGGAGAAATCTTCAGGAGAGAACATCCCCGCGCGAAACTGTCCTTGTCTTCTCAGCTTCTTCCGGAGTTTCGAGAATACGAGAGAACCATCACGACGGTCGTTAATGCGTGTCTGCAGCCGTTGTTCTCTGAATATCTGAAAAAACTCGAACAGGGATTGGAAGAGCTCGGAGTTCGCGCGCCTCTCTCTGTAATGCAATCGAATAGTGGAACCGTGCTCTCTCGCCAAGCCTCATTGGAGCCGGCTCGGCTCATAGAGTCAGGACCGGTTGCTGGGGCTGTGGCGTCCAAGTTCTATTCTAGTGGATCTGAAATCATCGTCTCTCTGGATGTCGGCGGGACTACGTCAAAGGCAGGAGTGTGGTCTGGCGACGGGTTCGAGGTGACTAATGAGTATGAGGTTGGTGGCCGTTTGCATGGAAGCAGGCGAGTTGAAGGATCAGGATACCCTGTCAGATTTCCAGTCGTAGATCTCGTCGAGGTTGGAATCGGGGGCGGGAGCATTGCCTGGGTGGATGACTCGCGCGTTCTTCATGTTGGGCCCCAGAGTGCTGGGGCGTCGCCGGGCCCGGCTTCCTACGGGAAGGGTGGCAGGTTGCCGACGCTGACGGATGCCTCTCTTGTTCTCGGCCGGTTGAGCCCAAGTTTCCTGCTGGGAGGAGATCTACCATTGAAACCAGGGTTTGCCTACACAGCCGTTGCTGAGTTGGTCGCGAAGCCGTTACGGATGAAAGTGATCGATGGCGCCATCGGTGTTCTGAGAATTGCTATCGCCAAGATTGCGGAAGCGTTGCGGACAGCGACGGTGGAAAAAGGTCTCGACCCACGTGAAATGGTTCTCGTGGCGTTCGGAGGAGCGGGACCGATGTTTGCCTGTGAGGTTGCTAGACAACTAGAGATAGAGAAGATAGTCGTGCCTCCGGCTGCGGGGCTGCTATCTAGCTTGGGGCTCCTTCTTGCGGAGCCGTTGCATGATTCTGTCCGGACCGTTCTGGAAGACTCTGAGAGTGCGAGCGGTAAAGAGCTTGAGAAGATCTTTCGCGGAATGGAAGCGAGAGCTAGAAGGCTGCTCCGAGTAGAAGGAGTAGAAGAGAGGGATGTCGATTATCGGAGACTCGTTGACATGCAGTATCAAGGCCAATCTTACGAGTTATCAGTTCCTCTAAGAGGGCAGATTATCACTAGAGGCGCAATTCGATCTGCTATTCGAGACTTTCACCAGAGACACCAAGCGAAATATGGGTATTGTCAACCGGACAAGCCTGTTGAGATTGTGAACGTTCGGAGCTACTGTAGAGGAAAGGCTGGAACGATTGCTAGAGTAACGGGCACACTCGCACGTGAGGAAGGCCTCCCGAAGAGGAGGAGAGTCTGGTTCATGGATGGACGTAGTATCGAGTGTCAAGTCTTCCAGCGGAACAGCTTGCCGCTTGGATCCAAGGGAAAGGGACCATGTGTGATCGAAGATTACGACTCAACCTTGGTAATCCCGCCTCAGGCAAAATACGTGATTGACCGGAATGGATCGGTTTCGGTTGCGATGTGAGCCTGGGGGGTGAAGAAGGCTGTTACTCGAATCTGGTGGTGTGGGTTTCAACAAGGCAATATTGGATGGTACTTGGTAGGTTGCTCTAACAGTGAAGAAAATATGACCAATACATCAAGCGGCTCGAACAGCACGTGGGGAGCGTTTACCCCAGTCATGCCGGCGTTCATACGGTTGATCGCAGGCGTAATTGTACTGGTGATTATCGAGGCGGTTGTGCTAGGCTTTCCAGGGATCGGACAGAATATCTCAGGCAGCAGCATTTCGATCGCGAACATTGCGGTGTTCATGATCGGGCTTGTTGTGGCTTTGATCGTCTTCAAGTTCGGAACACAGCTCGCGAAGGCGGTCTCGGACGCGTACAAGAACTACCAGACCTATGTCCCGTTGCTAGCGTACATCTTCCAGATCATAGCCATCGTCATTCTCTACAGCGTGAGCAGCGGCATCGCCACTCAATACTTTACCAGCGCGCCTTGGGCTTACCCACTGATATTCCTCCTGATCGCATTGCTTCCAACGCTGCGAGTTGTCGTCAACCTGGTGCACGCGCTCGACGGCCAATCAGCCACGAAACACTCCACGAACAACTAACGACTGTACGAGCTAGCCAAAAGAAGAACCAGGGCCGAAAGGGCCCTGAAAATCCAAAGCCCCCCACTTTTTCGGGACTCCTTAGAATACTCGTTTCTACGTTTCTTATGTGAGGAAACACTAAGCGTGGAAGGAGCGGAGAAATCGCTCTCGCGTCGTGAGATGCCCTCCACGATACCCCCCCTCCCCTTTTTCTAGAGAAAATTTCCTGCCTTGCATCAATAATGGGCGAGTCCCGCGATTTAGGGTAGGGTCCGGGCTTAGATGAAAAGGCAAAAAGACGGGAAATCTAGGGCGGGTCCCGAACGAATTGTGGGCGAGATGGGGGGGG
>WNGG01003351.1_pt1 | contig 31816 bp, 31 predicted proteins | sample 5400661 | NCBI WGS metagenome assembly WNGG01 (sample SAMN13153372, study PRJNA577476) | soil metagenome | isolation source: 100 cm soil or saprolite under Garry oak tree replicate 1 | place: USA:California | collected 2016-06-15
GGGCCGCGGCGGATCGCGAGCGGGTGGAGATCCGCACGTATCGCATCATCTACGAGGCGGTCGAAGAGGTGAAGCTGGCGATGGAAGGCCTGCTCGCCCCGGAGAAGAAGGAAGTGGTGCTCGGCGAGGCGGAAGTGCGGCAGATTTTCAAGATTGCGAAGATCGGCACGATCGCCGGCTGCTTCGTGCGGAGCGGCGTGATTCCGCGGACGGGACGGGTGCGGGTCATCCGCAACGGCGTCGAGGTCTACGACGGGACGTTGGCGTCATTGAAACGGTTCAAGGATGACGTCCGCGAGGTCCGCGAGGGCTTCGAGTGCGGCATCGGCATCGAGAATTTCAACGACGTCAAGGTGAGCGACTTGATCGAGTCGTATCGGATCGAGGAGGTTGCGCGCTCCCTCAGCGCGACTGAGTCGTGATGGTGGGCGTGATGGTGTGGGAGCTGCATCTGCCGGCGTGCCAGTCGCTCAAGGATAAGCGCACGATCGTGAAGAGCCTTAAGGATCGGATGCACAACCGCTTCAATGTGTCCGTGGCGGAAACGGCGCATCACGATCTCTGGCAGCGGGCGGAGCTGACGGCTGCGGTGGTGAGCACCGACCGGCGCCACGCCGAGAGCGTCTTGCGCGAGGCGGACCAGCTCGTCGCCGGCGCCGATGGCGCGCGCATCGTGGACACCAGCACGAGCTATCTCTGAGATGAAGCGTCGCAGCCATCGTCCCGAGCGTTTGAGCGAGCTGATCCGCCAGGCCGTCGGTGCGTTTCTCACCGGCGACGTGCGCGATCCGCGGATCGGCTTCGTCACCGTGACCGGCGTCGACGTCTCGCCCGATCTGTCCCACGCCAATGTGCGCGTGAGCGTGATGGGCTCGGACGAAGAAAAGGCGACGTCGCTCGAGGGCCTGGCGAGCGCCGCGCGGTTTCTGCGGGCGCAGCTCTCCAAGGAGCTGCATCTGCGCACGAGCCCGGAGCTGCATTTCCACCTGGACCGCGGGCTCGAGCACGCGCAGCACATCGATCGGGTCTTGAAGGAGCTGAAGGAGACGGACGACTGAGACCCGGTGGGCTGGTCCTGGTGGCCAAACCCGCCGGCCCCACGTCCCATGACGTCGTCGACATCGCCCGTCGCGCGCTCGGCGAACAGCGCGTCGGACATCTGGGGACGCTGGATCCGTTCGCGAAGGGGCTGTTGGTGCTGGTGGTAGGTCGGGCGACGCGGCTCGCGCCGTTCGCGGCGGAATGGCCCAAGACATACGAAGGCGTCATCCGGCTGGGCGTCACCACCGACACCGACGACCTCACCGGGGCCGTCGTGGCCACCGCGCCGTGGACGGGTATCACCCCGGCGCAGCTCGCGGATGTGATCGGCAGCTTTCGCGGCGCCTACGAGCAGCGGCCGCCAGCCTACTCGGCGGTGAGGATCGCGGGGGAGCGGGCCTACCGGCGCGCTCGGCGCGGCGAAGCCGTCGCGCCCGAACCGCGGCCGGTGGAGATCCGCGAGCTGGAGATCGTCGAGGCGGCGGTGCCCGATCTCCAGTTCCGTGCGACGGTCAGCGCGGGCACGTATCTGCGTTCGTTGGCGCGGGACATCGGGGCGAAGCTGGGGTGCGGTGCCCATTTGACGATGCTGCGGCGCACCGCCGTCGGGCCGCTGCGGCTGGAGGATGCGGTGGCGCCGGAGGCCGTGACGCCGGCCGTGTTGCAGGATGCGGCGGTCCTGGTCGCACACATGCCGCAGCGACAGGTAGATAAGAAGGAACGCGACGCCGTGGTGCACGGTCGCCCGATACCGAGCGGCCAGACGGCCGACGGCAGACGACAGATCGCCATCTTCGCCGGCGATGAGCTTCTAGCCGTAGCGGACTCGGTGGGCGACCTTCTGAAGCCCCGTGTGGTGGTGGCGGAGCGCTGATGCGTCCGGCGGTCGTGACGTTGGGTACCTTCGACGGCGTGCACCGCGGACACCAGGCGGTGCTGGCCGAGGTGACGCGGCGGGCACGGGCGGCGGCGGGAAACCTGACGAGCGTGCTGGTGACGTTCGAGCCGCATCCGCTCGCGGTGGTGAATCCGGCGGCGGCGCCAAAGCTGTTGACGCTGCCGGAGGAAAAAAGAGATTTGGTCGCGGCGCACGGCATCGAGCAATTCGTGCTGATGCCGTTCACGCCGGCGGTCGCGCAGCTCGACGCCACGGCGTTTGTCCGACGACTGTGCGACGAGTACGCGATGCGCGAGCTGGTGATGGGGTACGATCACGGGTTCGGCCGCGGCCGGGCCGGGGACGTGGAGCTGGTGCAGCGGTTGGCGCGGGATCAGGACTTTGCGGTGGCGGTGGTGGACCCGGTGCGCGACAACGGGCAGCCGATATCGTCCACGCTGATCCGCACCACGCTGGCGCACGGCGATCTGGAGGCGGCGGCCCGCTGGCTGGGCCGGCCGTATGGGATTCGCGGCGCGGTGGTGCGCGGGGCGGGGCGCGGACGGTCGATCGGGATTCCGACGATCAACCTGGCGTCGCCCGACTCGAGGAAGCTGCTGCCGCCTGACGGCGTCTACGCCGTCCGCGCGAGGCTGCAGGATGGAAGGACGTTCGGGGGCATGATGAATCAGGGTCCCCGGCCGACATTTGGTGAAGCGGCTCGCACGCTCGAAATCCACCTGTTCGATTTCGACGGCGACCTGTATGGAGAGACGGTAGATGTGGAATGGGTCCGTCGCCTGCGCGACGTGCAGGCGTTCCCGTCCCGCGACGCGCTGGTGGCGCAGCTCGAGCGCGACCGCCAGGCGGCGCGGGCGACCCTCAACCGGTAGAGAGAGACGATGGGGAAGATTCGTCAGCGGCTATATGTGATCGCGGCACTCATCGTGGTCAGCATCATCGCCCTGGTGCCGCGCAACACGAAGCAGCGCGTCCGCGATGCCACGAGCGGCGCCATGAAGGACACGACGGTGCGGCGCGTGCCGATCAACCTGGGGCTCGACCTCCAGGGCGGCATTCACCTTGCGCTCGAGGTCGACCAGTCCAAAGGCCCGGTGCCCGATTGCGCCGACGCCATCCAGCGCGCCGAACGCGTGGTCCGCACCCGCATGGACGAGTTCGGCACGAAGGAGCCCGTGGTGCAGATCCAGGGCCGTTGCCGGCTGATCGTCGAGCTGGCGGGCGAAAAGGATCCCGCCCGTGCCCGGGGCGTCATTCAGCGCACGGCATTCCTCGAGTTCCGCATCACCGACATGAAGAGCCTGTTCAAGGACGCGCTGCCCCTGATGGATGCCGCCTTACGGAAAGCGGGCATCAAGTCGCGCAGCACCGCGGCGCCGTCCGCGGTCGCGCAGCTGTTCGGCGGCGACACCACCAAGACGGCCCGCGACTCGGCCGCCGATGCGAACACCCCCGGCGTGCTGTCGTCGTTGCTGTTTCAGGGCCAGCTCCCGGGTGAGTTCCTGGTGCCCGAAGAGCAGTGGCCGCTGGTGGACAGCCTCACGAGCCGGCCGGACGTGCGGGCCGCCATCCCGCGGGGCCTCGAGCTGCGGTGGGGCGCGCAATCCGAATCGCGCGGGGCGCGCGCCTATCGGGCCCTGTACGCCGTGGAGGCGCGGCCGATCATCACCGGTGAAGAGCTGGTCAAGGCCGTCGCCCGCCGCGACCCCGTCACCAATCAGTCGATCGTCGCGTTCCAGCTGAGCCATCGCGGCGCCCGGAAGTTCGCGGACGAGACGGCGCGCCACATCAACGACTACATGGCGATCATCCTCGACTCCCGTGTCCAGGGTCAGCCGCCCATCATCAAGAGCCAGATCGGGGCGAACGGCCAGATCGAGCTGGGGACCAAGCCGCTGCAGGAAGCGAGCGACCTGGCGCTGGTGTTGCGCGCGGGGGCGTTGCCCGCGCCGCTCACCATCGTCGACGAGCGCTCGATCAGCGCGACGCTGGGGGCCGACTCGATTCACGATGGCGTGCTCGCGGGTGTGGTTGGCGTGTTGCTCGTGGTCGTCATCATGATCGGCTACTACCGGATGTCCGGCGCTCTGGCCGTCGCGGCGCTCACCCTCTACTGCCTCTTTACGCTGGCCGGACTCGCGCTCTTCGGCTTCACCCTGACGTTGCCGGGCCTCGCCGGCTTCGTCCTGTCGATCGGCATCGCGGTGGACGCGAACGTGCTGATCTTCGAGCGCATCCGGGAGGAGCTGGTCCACGGCAAGTCGCTGCGGCTCGCGGTGGATGACGGCTTCCTCCACGCCATGAATGCGATCGTGGACGCGAACGTCAGCACCATCCTGACTGCGCTCATTTTGTACGCCGTGGGAACGGGCCCGGTGCAGGGCTTTGCGATCACGCTGATCATCGGTATCATCGCCTCGATGATCTCGGCCATCTTTGTGGTGAAGACACTCTTCCTCGTGTGGCTGTACCGGCGGCCCGACATGATCACCCTGAGCATCTGATGATCAGACTCTTCGCGAACGCATCGTACGACTTCATCAAGTGGCGCCGCTGGGCGTTCTCGCTCACCGGCGCCATCATGCTCGTGGGCCTCGTCTTTCTGGTGACCCGGGGCGTCAACTACAGCATCGAATTCACGGGCGGGACGCTCGTGCAGTTCGACGTCGCGCATAAGGTGCCCACGGCCAACATCCGGGCCGCGCTGGACAACGTCGGCCTGCTCGGCGCCGACATTCAGACTTTCGGCTCGGACACCTCCTACCAGGTGCGGGCGCGACTCGGCGCGGAAGCGACGGGCGAAGCGGGCACGCAGGCGGTGGCCGACGCCGTGGCACGGGCCCTCGACCAGAGCGTCGGGACCGGACAGTACCAGATCCAGCGCCGGGAGGCGGTGGGACCCAAAGTGGGCCGCGAGCTCCAGGGGAAGGCGCTCCTCGCCATCCTCTTCAGCTTCGTCGTGACCCTGATCTATTTGGCCGTGCGCTTCGAGTGGCGGTTCGGTCTGGCCGCCGTCGTCGCGACGGCCCACGACATCGTTGCGACGATCGCGTTCATCAGCGTCATGCATCTCGAAGTAAGTCTCGTCGTCGTAGGCGCGGTGCTCACCGTCGTGGGCTACTCCCTCAACGACACGATCATCATCTTCGACCGCGTGCGCGAAAACCTGCGCAAGTACCGGCGCCAGAATCTGTACGAGATTCTTAACCTCTCGATCAACGAAACGCTGCCGCGCTCAGTCTTGACGCACGGCACGACCATCGCCACCACCCTCTCGCTGCTCATCCTCGCGGGCGAGGTGATCCGGCCGTTCGCCTGGGTCATGTCGTTCGGCATCTTCACGGGCACGTTCTCGTCCATTTATATCGCGGCGCCCGTGCTGCTGTGGATCGAGAAACGCTGGCCCGGTGAGGATGCGCGCGGCGCGCGGACGTTCGGGAGCCGCGCACCCGCGGCGCCGCCCGTCGCTGGACCGCCGGTGACGCCGTCGGCACCGCAGCCCCGCGCCCCGCAGCCCGCACGGTAGGGACACGCCGGTGGCGTGTCCCTACCTCGTCGATACCCACTGTCATTTGACCGATGCCGCGTTCGACGCTGATCGCGACGCCGTGCTGGCCCGCGCGAAAGCCGCGGGCATCGGGCATGTCGTGGTGATCGCGGAGTCCGTCGCCGCGACCGAGCGCGTGGCGTCGCTGGCGAACAAGCCGGGCCTGTCGGCCACCGCGGGCGTGCATCCCCACGAGGCGAGCAGCTGGTCAGACGCCACCTGGGCGCGGATCCGGCAGCTCATCGCCTCGGACCCGGCCGTCGTTGCCGTGGGCGAGACAGGCCTCGATTACCACTATCTCCATTCGCCGCGCGAGGCGCAGCGGGCGGCCTTCGAAAAGCAGCTCGAGCTCGGCATGGAGTTTGGGCTGCCGGTCGTCGTGCACGCCCGTGACGCCGACGCCGATATGGCGGCAATGCTCAATGCCGTGCCCGCCGGCGCTCCGCCCGTCGTGCTGCACAGCTTCTCGTCCGGTGACGCAGTCTGGGAAGCGGGGCTCGCGATCAATGCATATTTCTCGTTCAGCGGCATGATCACCTTCAAGAATTGGACGCGGACCGACCGCGTCACCGCGTGCCCGCGCGACCGTCTCTTGCTCGAGACGGACGCGCCATATCTCGCGCCGGTCCCGCACCGTGGCCACCGCAACGAGCCGGCGTTCGTGCGCCAGGTGGCCGAGCGCGCGGCGGCGCTGTGCGGCGAAACCGTCGAGGCCCTGGCGCAGCGCACGACGGACAATGCCCGGCGCTGCTTCGCGGCACCCAACGCGCGGGTCTCACGCATCGAATCCACCCTATGACCGCCACCGCCACCAAAATCCCCTCCGACATCGCCATCGCCCAGGCTGCCAGGCTCCGGCCGATTCGCGATGTCGCCGCGGAGCTGGGGCTGTCCGATGACGAGCTGGAGCTGTACGGCAAGTACAAGGCGAAGATATCGTTGCACGCGCTGGCGGCCCGGCCGGCCAAAGGCCGGCTCGTCCTCGTCACGGGGATCAATCCCACGCCGGCGGGAGAAGGCAAGTCCACCGTCACCGTCGGCGTGACGCAGGCGCTTCGGAAGCTCGGCAAGAACGCGATCCTCGCGATGCGCGAACCGTCGCTCGGCCCCGTCTTCGGCGTCAAAGGTGGCGCGGCGGGAGGCGGGTACGCGCAGGTCGTGCCGATGGAGGACATCAACCTCCATTTCACGGGCGATTTCCACGCGATCGCGAGCGCGCACAACCTGCTGTCCGCCATGCTCGATGCGCATCTCCATCACGGCAATGCGCTCGGCCTCGATGTGCGCCGCGTGATCTGGCCGCGCACGATCGACATGAACGACCGGGCGCTGCGCAACATCATCGTGGGGTTGGGCGGCCTGTCCGGCGGGCCGATGCGGGAAGAGCGCTTCGTCATCATACCCGGCTCGGAGATCATGGCGATCCTGGCGCTGGCCACGGGGATCGGGGATCTGGAAGAACGCATCGCGCGCGTCATCGTCGGCCTCCGCCCAGACAAGACCGCCGTGGGCGCCAGCGATCTCAAGGCGCAGGGCGCCATGACGCTGCTCCTCAAGGACGCGATCAATCCGAACTTGGTGCAGACGCTCGAAGGCGGTCCCGCCTTGGTCCATTGCGGCCCGTTCGGCAACATCGCGCACGGGTGCAACTCCGTCGTGGCGACCAAACTGGGCCTCGCGCTGAGCGATATCGTCCTGACCGAGGCGGGTTTCGGCGCCGACCTCGGCGCCGAGAAGTTCTTCGACATCAAGTGCCGGTTCGCGGGGCTCAAGCCGGAGGCCGCGATCATCGTTGCGACCGTCCGTGCGCTGAAGATGCACGGCGGGGTGAAGAAGGAGCGCCTGGGAACGGCGGACCCCGCTGCGGTGCAGCGGGGTGCTGAAAACCTGCGCCGCCACGTCCGCAACGTGAAGAAGTTCGGAGTTCCGGCGCTCGTCGCGCTCAATCGCTTCATCACCGACACAGACGACGAAGTCGAAGCGATCCGGGTCGTCGGCGCCGCGGAGGGCGTCGACGTTGTCCGCTGCGACGTCTGGGAGAAGGGCGGGGAAGGGGGCGTGGCCGTCGCGGAGTCGCTGTTGGGCCTGCTCAAAACGAGTAAGGCGACGTTCAAGCCGCTGTACGACGAGCGCCGGCCGATTCGCGAGAAGATCGAGACGATAGCGCGCGAGATCTATGGAGCCGGCAATGTGTCGTTCGCCCCGGCCGCCGAGCGCGCGCTCGAGCTGTTGCCGAAGCTCGGGCTCGGCGAGACGCCGGTATGCATGGCCAAGACGCAGTACTCCTTCTCCGATGACCCCACGCAGCTCGGCGCGCCGAGCGGCTTCACGTTGCACGTCCGCGACATTCTGCCCTCCGCCGGCGCGGGCTTCATCGTGGCGCTGTCGGGCGACATCATGACCATGCCGGGACTCGGCAAGAGCCCCGCCGCCGAGCGGATCCGGCTCCTTCCTGACGGCACGATCGAGGGACTGTTCTGATGCGTACTATCGCCACCGCTGACGCGCCGAAAGCCATTGGACCCTACAGTCAGGCCATCGCGCTCGACCGCCTGGTCTTCACGGCGGGGCAGGTCGCGCTCGATCCGAAGAGCGGCGAGCTCGTCGGCCGCACGACGGGGGAGCAAACCGAACAGGTGTTGGCGAATCTGCGGGCCGTGCTGTCCGCGGCTGGAACGTCGTTCGCGAACGTCGTGAAGACGACGGTCTATCTGGCGGACATGGCGGATTTTGCCCAGATGAACGAGGTGTACGCGAAGCACTTCGCCTCGCACAAGCCGGCACGATCCACCGTGCAGGCGGCCGGGCTTCCCAAGGGGGCGCGGGTCGAGATCGACGTCATCGCCGTCACGTCTCAGCACGCCTGATGTGGCGCGTGGCCGGTTTGGTCGGCCTGGTGTACCTGGCGACGATCCGGCCGGGGCAGCGTTGGGGCGACGACTTCGCGCAGTACGTTCACCATGCCCGCAACATCGCCACAGGCGTGGCGTACGCCGAGACCGGCTATATCTACAATCCGCACAACCCTTCGATCGGTCCGCGGACGTACCCACCCGGCTTCCCGCTGCTGCTCGCCCCCGTCGTCAAGGTCTTCGGTCTCGACTTTCGTCCTATGAAGGTTCTGGTTGTCGTCTGCTTCGTCGGCGCGTTGCTCCTGATGCCGCGAGTATTCCGGCGCGATCTTCCAAAGCCGTATCTGATCGCGCTCATCCTCGTTATGGGGCTCAATCCGTACTTTCTGGACATCAAAGATGATGTGCTCTCGGACATCCCGTTCCTCTGCTTCACGCTGCTCAGCCTGTACCTCTTTCAACGCGTGGAGGAACTGGACAATCGCCGTCGGCTCGCGTTTGCCGTGCTGGCGGGGGTCGCGACCTATGCGTCCGTGGCGACCCGGGTGCTGGGTGTCGTCCTGATCCCCTGTTTCCTGTTGCACGACTTGGTGCGTACGCGGCGCGTCAGTCAGATGACGGCGGTGACGTGCGGGGTCGCAATCGTTTTGGCCGGGGTGCAGTACGCCGTCGGAGCGCGGGACGCAAGCTACTTCGACCAACTCTCGCTCTCAGCCGGTACCGTGGTGCGTAACGCAGTGGCCTATTTGCGGGCATTGTCGGACATCTGGGCGAACGGATACACCGAGTTGGGAAGAAGGGTCGCGTTTGTGGCGACGGCTGGATTCGCGGTGTATGGCTACGCCCGAGCGCTGCGGTTGGGGTCGACAGCTATTGAAATCTTCCCGTGGCTCTACACCGTGCCCGTACTGCTGTGGCCGGCGAATCAGGGCACACGGTTTCTCATACCGCTGATCCCGTTCTACCTCTACTACTCCATGCTTGGCATTCGCGGGCTGAATGCTCCACTTCAGTTGCGCAACCGCGTAATCGTCGTGCTCGCGGTGGTGGTCGCGTTGCTGTATGGCGCGAAATACTCGACGATGCGCTTTGGACCGTTAGCTGAGGGAGTAGCCACAGCCGAGAGCGTCGAGCTTTTCGAATTCGTGAAGCAGGCGACCCCTCCTGAGGCTATCTTCGTCTTCAGCAAGCCGCGCGCGCTGGCGCTTTTCACGGACCGCCGGGCGTCGGCACCCCTCATCGCCGACGACCGCTGCCGCTTATGGCAGTATATCGCGGAGATCGGCGCCAGCTACGTGATCACGGGGCCACCAGCTTCGGATGCAGAGGCCGTATATCTCGACCGATTCGTGGTGAGCTTTCCGGCCGCCTTTCGACGGATGATGGGGAACCAGGCGTTAGCGGTCTACCGAATCATCGGCAATCCCTGCGTTGGGAGCGGATTGGGTCTGGTGGCCTGACCAGTCTTCAAAACTGTTTGGGGCTCTAACGGGCCTCGGTAGGTTCGATTCCTACACGCTCCCGCCACCGCAGAGTTGACTTTTCCCCCGCCGGTCACAATTCCTATGATATGAGCACGGCTCAGTGGGCTCGCCTGCGCCCTGCGGAAGCCGGACACCTGCGCCGGGGCGCATGGTATCGTGTCGTGCGCCTGACGCCGCTCGAAGCCGTGCTGGACGTCAACGGCACCCCGACCGCGTTCCCGCGCCCGTCGCTCGAGATTCTGCCCACACGGCCTACACGCTGGACCGTCGTGCCGCGGCCGACACGCTCCGCGCGGCTGCCGATGACCTGGGGCGCGCGCTACGGCGTCTGTCCCAATTGCCGGGAGCGCGCCCGGCTGGAAGAGCGTACGGCCAGCATGCGCTGTCCCAAGTGCAACGGCTATTTCGACATCGGCTGGGACAACTCCTGACGCCAGGTTAGGACATCCCCCGCTTGCGCTGATCAGTATATTGTGCCCGCGCCCATTCTCGTCTCCCGCACCAGGAGCCGTGATGGCTATTCTGTTTGCGCGCCTGCAGGCCGACGTCCCCCTCAAGCTGCGCCGCGGTGCATGGTACCGCGTCATCGAACTCACGGATCTCCAGGCAGTTATCGAAGTCAATCACCGCAAGGTTGGTGTCCTGCGAGCCTGGCTCGAGATCCAGCCGCGCCCGCCCCAGCTCTGGAGCATCGTGCACGGATCGGCGGAGAATCGGAAAGCGCCACCGCATCTTCGGGGAATTTACGGCGTGTGTCCGAATTGCCGTGCGCGGGCGCCGCTGCCGAAGAAGACGACGGTGCGCACGCTCGAGTGCGTGAAATGCCGCCAGGAGTTCGAGATTAACTGGGCGGAGGGCAATGGCGTCAAAGCTTAGAGTGACAGCCGTCACTTCCAACTCGGTTGCTGCGCATTACTCTTCTCGTCCCCTCGTCGCCCGAGAGTACTGATGGTGTGGGCTCGTCTGCAAGCCGATGTGAACTGCAATCTGCGGCGTGGCGCCTGGTACCGGCTCATCAAGGCCCAAGGCCTCGCCGCCGTGGTTGATGTGAAGGGGACGCCCGTCGCGGTCGTGCGTGCGTTCCTTCAGATGTCGAACTCGCCTCCGCGCAAATGGACGGTCGTTCCGCGTCCGCGCAGTGTTCCCCGTTCGCTCGAGATTGGGGAACACTACGCCGTGTGCCCCTCGTGCCGGGACCGGGTCCCGCTGCGGGGCCGGCCCACCCGCATGATGTGCGGCCGCTGCAGCGTCGAGTTCGCCGTCGATTGGGAAGAGCAGTATCTCGCGAAGTAACGTCAGCGTCTAACTGCACGTCCTGGCGCGGCAGACAAGAGGTATCTTGTCTGCCGCGTGCTTCATGCCCACGTCATCCTCAATCCGGCTGCGGGACGAGGCGCTGCGCGACGCGCCGAATCCGTCGTCGCGCGGGCGTTCCGTGCGCAAGGGTGGGCCGTGGATGTCGCCCGCACGGACGGGCCGGGTCACGGCCGGGAGCTGGCCGCGGCGGCGGTCCGGCAGGGGGCGAAGCATGTGATCGCCGTCGGCGGCGACGGCACGGTGCACGAGGTGGCCAACGGCTTGCTCCGCACTGCCACCGACGCGGCGCTCGGCGTCGTCCCGATCGGCTCCGGCAATGACTTTGCCAAGCTGGTGGGGGTGTATGGGCACGATCCCGTGCGCGCCGTGGCCCGCCTCGTCACCGCCCGGTCCCGGCGGTTCGATGCGGGTCGTGTGTGCGACGAATGGTTCGTGAACAGCGTCGGCTTCGGATTCGGGCCTGCCGTCGTGCAGGCGCGCAACGCGATGCCGCACCTGCGCGGCTTTCTATCTTATCTCGTGCCCATCGTGAAGACGTTCTTCAAGTTCGAGCCGCCCGTCTTCGAAGTCGTGGCGCCCGGATTTCGGGAGCGGGGGTACATGATGATGGTCGAGGTGTGCAACGGGACGACGGCGGGCGGCAGCTATCGGTTCGCCCCCGACGCCGATCCGGCGGACGGCAAGATGGATGTGTGTCTGATCCGCCGCGTGTCCTTGCCGCGCTTTCTCGTCGCGATTCCACGAGTCATGCGCGGCACCCACCTCACCATGCGCGAGGTCGCACTCATCAAGACCGCCAAGCTCGTCATTCGCTCGCCGGAGCAGCCGCTCGTGCTGCACGTGGATGGGGAGCTGCGCGAACCGGGGGTCAACGAATGCACGGTGGAGTTGGAGCGGGGACGCTTGAACGTACTGGTGGCGCGATGAGGAACGATGGAATGAGGGAACGATGGAATGTGGTCGCTGTGGCGGCCTTTCTTTGCATCATTCCATCGTTCCATCTTTCTGCTCAGGATACCACCCGTACCCGAGATACCAGCCACATCGTCCTCCCCGCCGACACCATGCACCACGGCGTGCGGCCCATGGGCGCCTTCCTGCGCTCCTTCGTTTTTCCGGGTTGGGGCCAGGCGGCCACCGGCCGGCCGATGACGGGCTCGGTGTTCGTGGCGTGGGAAGGTGTCACCGCCATGATGACGTTGAAGGCGGAACAGGAAGCGAACTACTTCAAGGAAATTCACTCGAAGAACCTGCGGCTCAAACGGCAGGAAGTGCAGGACTGGCTCGTGCTCTGGGTCTTCAATCATCTCTTCTCGGGTGCGGAGGCCTACGTCTCGGCCCATCTCCGCGACTTCCCCCCCGATCTCAAAGTCCGTGCGTTTCCCGGCGGCATCGGCATCAGCGTTCCGATCCATGAATAAGGCTCCACTTGGCGTCTTCGATTCCGGAATCGGGGGACTGACCGTCGCGCGCGCGTTGTTCGAGCGCCTACCGCAAGAATCCGTCATCTATTTCGGGGACACCGCCCGCGTGCCGTATGGCCCCAAGTCGCCCGATACGGTCCGCCGCTACAGCGCCGAGATTCTCGCCTTTCTATTACAGCGCGGCGTGAAGGCCGTGGTCGTCGCCTGCAACACCAGCACCGCGCACGCCCTGAGCTACCTGCAGGAGCGTTCGTCGGTGCCGGTCGTGGGGGTGATCGAGCCGGGCGCGCGAGCGGCGGTGGCGGCGACGCAAACGGGGACGATCGGGGTGATCGGCACGGCCGGCACGATCGCCAGCGGCGCGTACGAGCGTGCGATCAAGGCGCTGCGCTCCGACGCGCGCGTCCATAGCCAGCCCTGTCCGCTGTTCGTGCCGCTCGTCGAGGAGGGATGGTTCGAGCATCCCGCGGCCGAGCTGATCGCGCGCGAGTATTTAGAGCCGCTCAGGCGTGCGAAGGTAGACGTTCTAGTGCTGGGCTGCACGCATTATCCCCTGCTCAAGCCGTTGCTTGCCCGCGTGATGGGACCCGATGTGAAACTGGTCGACTCTGCGGAGGAAACCGCCACCGCGGTGTCGCGAGAGCTACAGCGGCTGGATCTGCTGGCGAACGGTGGGAGTCATGACCATCGCTTCGTGGTCTCGGATGACGAGGCGCGGTTCCGAAAGGTCGGCGTCCTCTTCCTCGGGGAGAAGCTCAAGCAGGTCGAAGTTGTGCCGTTGTGAACTGTTTCAGCTCCACTCCGGCGGGCGTGATCACGGCGTAACGTCCGCCATCCAGAAACGCTCCCGGGTTCAGGTAGGCGCGCCCGTCCGGCAGCTGGTCCGCCACCGGCCGATGCGTATGCGCCATGATGACGAGTTCCACATCGGGGTGCTGGGTCAGAAAGTCGGCCGCCCACTTTCGCTGCGCGACGGCGGCTCGGTCGAGCACCGAGCGGTCCTTCGTATTGTCGGCGAGATGTCGTGAGAACAGGTCGGCGATCCAGAAGCCGATCGTCGGATGCAGGACGCGAAACACCGCCACCGTGATCGGGTGACGCAGCACGCGGTGCATCAGCGCCCCGCTCCAGTGCTGCTCGGTGAGACCATCGCCATGCGTCACAAAGGCACGCCGCCCGCCGAGATCCAGCTCCGCGGCGCCGCCGAAGAACTCAATCCCGAGGTCCCGCGTAAAGAATGTCCCGCCCCAGCGATCGTGGTTGCCGCCGACGAAGGTGATCGGCACGCCACGGGCACGAACCTCCTGCAGCTTCGCGACGGTGGCAAAATGTTTACGAGGGATGACGCTCTGATATTCGAACCAGAAGTCGAACAGATCGCCGCCGAGCACCAGGTGATCGCCGGGCTGCGGGACCTCGTCCAGGAAGGCGTGAAAGGCCGTCCCGACGGCGGGCGGCACCTGACCGAGATGGGCGTCGAGGCGTGCCGCCGCTACGTCGGCGAGGCGCGCAGCACCTGCTACGCGCAGCTCTTGTCGGAGCGTCTGCGGAGCCGCGGCGTCGCCGACGCGGTTGCGACCCTCGACGCGCTCGCCGCGGCCGACCCGGATGTCGCGGAGCACGCGCATGAGTTCGCGCACGGCCTCGGCATCGAGGCGTACGGCATCTCGACCGATATTCCCGCGACGTTCACGGCCTGTGGCGACGGCTTTTCGTCCGGCTGCCGGCACGGCGTGATCCAGGCGTACTTCGAGTCGCGCGACCAGGTGACGCAGCCCGAAGTGGAAGCCTTGTGCCAACCGTTCAAGAGCCCGACCGCGAGCCGCTGGGTGCTGTTCCAGTGCGTGCATGGGATGGGGCACGGTCTGACGATGCTATACGGCCATGACCTGCCGCGCGCCCTGACCGATTGCGACCTGCTCGCCGACGGCTGGGATCGCGAATCGTGTTACGGCGGCGCGTTCATGGAGAGCGTGATCAACGCGACCGCCCCGCATCATCCCGGGACGATGCTGGCTGCGCACAGCCATCACCACATGAGCGGAACTACGTTCAAGGCCCTCGATCCCGCGGATCCGCTGTATCCGTGCTCCATCATGGCGGAGCGGTACCTGCATGCCTGCTATCAAATGCAGACCTCCGTCATGCTGAACCTGAATCACGGCGACATCGGGAATGCTGCGAAGTCGTGCGAGGGCGCGCCCCCCAGCGTTCGCCCGGTTTGTTTCCAGAGTCTCGGCCGCGACATCACGTCGTACACCGCGCGGGATCCGCAGAAGACCGCGGACCTGTGCGACAAGGCGCGCGATCCGTATCGCCCCTCCTGCTACTTCGGGGCCGCGAAAGCGCTCGTGGACTGGACCGCGACGACCGATGCGGCGTTCGCGTTCTGCCGCATCGTGGGACACGAGGCCGGCGGGCCGACCTGCTACCAGGCCCTCGGTGAAGAGATCGCGACGTTGCTCGCCGGCGGGCCGGAGCGCGAGCAGCAATGCCTGCGCGCCGAGGAGCCGCAGGCGGTGACGGCGTGCCGCCTCGGTGCAGGACTTCCCGCGTCGCGTTGACTTTTGCAGCGGCGGTTCGCATTCTCCCGCCAGCATGAAGATCACTGCGGAACGGTTGCGCGCCGTGGGCGTGGTTCGTCCGGCACTCACGGACGAGCGCAATCCCGGCATGCCGCTCGATCTCGACGCCGTGCGCGCGCTGCGCGTGAATCGCAGCGCCGTCGAGCGCCGCGCGGCGACGATCCCTACCCGGCGCACCGTCAAGAAGGAATGGCAGGCGGCGTGGCTGCTGCGGGCCATCACCTGCATGGACCTCACGACCCTGCAGGGCGACGACACCCCCGGCAACGTGCTGCGGCTCTGTGCCAAGGCGCGCCGTCCGCTACGCCCTGATCTGGTCGAGGCCCTCGGCGTCGCCCACCTCGATATCAAAGTCGGCGCGGTGTGCGTCTACCACGCCCTCGTGCCGACCGCCGTCGCCGCCCTCGAAGGCTCCGGGATTCCCGTGGCGGCGGTCTCGACGGGCTTTCCTGCGGGATTGAGTCCCTTCGCGCAGCGGTTGGAAGAGGTGCAGGCGTCGGTCGCGGCCGGTGCGCGGGAAATCGACATCGTGATCACGCGCGCGCACGTCCTCACCGGCGACTGGCCGGCGCTCTACGCCGAGGTCCGCGCGTTCCGCGACGCGTGCGGCCGCGCGCACATGAAGGCGATTCTCGGCACCGGCGAGCTGGCGACGCTGACGAACGTCGCGCGCGCCAGCATGGTGGCGATGATGGCGGGCGCCGACTTCATCAAGACGTCCACGGGGAAGGAGCCGGTCAACGCCGTGCTGCCGGTCGGTGTCGTGATGACGCGGATGATCCGCGAGTACGAGATGCGCACCGGCGCGAGCGTGGGGTTCAAGCCGGCCGGCGGGATCCGCGCCGCAAAGCAGGCCCTCGACTGGCTGATCCTTATGAAGGAAGAGCTGGGGGATCGCTGGCTCAGGCCCGCGCTGTTCAGGCTGGGTGCCAGCGCCTTGCTGACGGACATCGAACGGCAGCTCGAGCACTTCGTGACCGGGCGCTACGCCGCCGCGCACCGTCACCCGATGGTATAAAGTGGCCACCGTTGCCAAGCTGTTCGAGACGATGGAGTACGGGCCGGCGCCGGAGAGCGACGCGCCCGCGCTCGAGTGGATCAGGCAGCACGACAACGGCCGCTTCGGCCATTTCTTCAACGGCCGCTGGGTCCAGCCCACCGCCGGGCAGTATTTCGAGACGATCAATCCGGCGACGAAGGCGGTGCTGGCGCGCGTCGCCCAGGGGAGCACGGCGGACGTGGACGCCGCGGTCGCCGCCGCCAACGCCGCGGCGCCCGGCTGGGCGGCGCTGCCGGCGCACGCCCGCGCCCGTTACTTGTACGCGCTGGCGCGCGAGGTGCAGCGCCACTCGCGCCTGCTCGCGGTGCTCGAGAGTCTCGACAACGGCAAACCGATTCGCGAAACCCGCGACCTCGACATCCCGCTCGTCGCCCGGCACTTCTATCATCACGCCGGCTGGGCGCAGCTGCGCGACACGGAGTTCCCGGGCTACGTGCCGGTCGGTGTCGTGGGGCAAATCATCCCGTGGAACTTCCCGCTCCTGATGGTCGCCTGGAAAGTCGCGCCGGCGCTCGCCGCGGGAAACACCGTGATCTTGAAGCCCGCCGAGTTCACGCCGCTCACCGCGCTGTGCTTTGCGGAGATCGCGCAGTCGGCGGGGCTGCCGCCGGGTGTGTTCAACGTGGTCACGGGCGACGGCGCAACCGGCAAGGCCCTGGTCGAGCATCCCGACGTGCAGAAGATCGCGTTCACGGGCTCGACGGAAGTCGGCCGCATCATCCGCAAAGCCACCGCCGGCAGCGGCAAGAAGCTGACGCTCGAGCTGGGCGGCAAGAGTCCCTTCATCGTGTTCGAGGATGCCGATCTCGATAGTGTCGTCGAAGGCGTCGTGGACGCGATCTGGTTCAATCAGGGCCAGGTGTGCTGCGCCGGCTCGCGGCTGCTCGTCCAGGAAGGCGTCGCCGACCGGCTGACCCAGAAGCTGCGGGCGCGGATGGAGAAGCTGCGCGTCGGGTCGCCGCTCGATAAAGCGGTCGACATGGGCGCAATTGTCGCGCCCGTGCAGCTCGAGCGCATACGGGGTCTGGTGGAGAAGGGTGTGGAGGAAGGCGCGAAGATGTGGCAGCCTTCCTGGGCGTGTCCCACCGAAGGCTACTTCTATCCGCCCACGCTGTTCACCGACGTTTCGCCCGCCGCGACGATTGCGCAGATCGAGATCTTCGGTCCGGTGCTCGTCAGCATGACGTTCCGGACCCCGAAGGAAGCGGTGGAGCTGGCGAACAACACACCCTACGGTCTCGCGGCGAGCGTCTGGTCGGAGAACATCAACCTCGCGCTCGACGTCGCACCCAAGCTCAAAGCCGGCGTCGTCTGGATCAACTGCACGAATCTGTTCGATGCGGCGGCCGGGTTTGGTGGCTACCGCGAGTCCGGGTTCGGCCGAGAGGGCGGAAGGGAAGGGATGCATGAGTATCTGAAAGCGGAATACGAAACGCGAAATGCGGAACTCGAAATGCGAAATGACAAGGTGGGCGTCGAGGAGCCGGAGGCGTCAATTTCGCCTTCCGAATTTCGCACTCCGCATTCAGCGCTTCCGCCTATCGATAGGACCTACAAGCTCTTTATTGGCGGCAAGCAAGCTCGTCCCGACCAGGGTTATAGTCGCAAGATCGTCGCCCCCGACGGCCGCGTGCTCGGCGAGGTTGCCGAGGGCAATCGTAAGGACGTGCGCAATGCCGTCGAAGCGGCCCATGCCGCCGCAGGGTGGGGGCGCGGCAGCGGCCATCTGCGCGCCCAGATCCTCTATTTCATCGCCGAGAATCTCGCGACGCGGGCCGAGGAATTCGCCGCCCGGGTGGGACGCCAGGAAGTCGACGCCAGCATCTCGCGGCTCTTCACCTACGCCGCTTGGGCCGACAAGTGGGACGGTGCCGTGCACCAGACGCCGATCCGCGGCGTCACCCTGGCAATGAATGAGCCGGTCGGCGTCCTAGGGCTAGCGGCGCCGGACGACTTCCCCCTGCTTGGCTTTGTATCGCTGGTGGCGCCCGCCATTGCCGTCGGCAACACCGTGATCGTCGTGCCCTCCGAGCCGCAGCCGATCGCGGCGACCGAGTTCTACTCGGTGCTCGAGACGTCGGACGTCCCGGACGGCGTCATCAACGTCATCACCGGGACGAAGGATGCGCTCGCGAAGGTGCTCGCCGAGCACGACGACGTGGACGGGATGTGGTACTTCGGCACTCCGGCGGGGGTGAAGGCCGTCGAGCTGGCGTCCGCCGCGAACATGAAGCGGACCTGGGCGTCCGCCCGCGGCCGCGATTGGCTCGATCCACGGCAAGGGGAGGGGCGGGAGTTCCTCCGGCGCGCATCGGAAGTCAAGAACATCTGGATTCCATACGGCGAATAAGCCGTCAGCGGCGCCGGTGATCAACGCGGTCAACCACCGCGTGAATTACTCCGAAACCGATCAGATGGGCTTCGTCTACCACGCCAACTATCTCATCTGGATGGATATGGCGCGGACGGAACATCTCCGGGAACGCGGCATGTCGTATAAGGAGCTGGAGCAGCAGGGCACGTATCTCACCGTGACCGACGTGCACGTTCGCTACCGCCAGCCCGCTCGCTATGATGACATGATTCGGGTCCGCTGCTGGGTGCGAGACTTGGCGTCGCGCCGGGTGATTTTCGGCTATGCCATCGAGCGGGCGGAGACGGACGAGCTGCTCGCCACCGCTGAAACCTCGCTGATCGCCTTGAACCCACAACAGACTCTGTCGCGTCTTCCGGAGCATGTGTGTGAGCTGCTTGAACCCACGGCCGACCCGGTTCGTCTCTAGCCTTTTCTTTCTTCTTCTGACCGTTGCTGCGCCGGTTGTTGCCCAACAACCGGCCGTGCCCGTGGATGAGACGACCGTCGGGGTGCTCGCGGCGCTTTTGGCGGCGTCCGACGCCCGCCGCTTCGATCCCGCGCCACTGCGCGAGGCGTTGAGCCACCCGAATCCGGGCGTCCGTCGTCAGGGCGCGCTGGCCGCCGGCCGGATTGGGGATGGTGGGGCCGTCGATCTGCTGCTTCCAGTCCTCCACGACTCCGTGCCCACCGTCCAGGCCGCCGCCGCCTTTGCGCTCGGCCTGCTCAAAGACGCGCGCGCGATTCCCGCGTTGCTCGAAACAGTCCGCGCGGTGCCGTCGCGGGACCAGGGCGCGCCGCAGCTCGAGGCGGTGACGGCGATCGCCAAGATCGGAGGAGAGGACGGCGCGCGCGCGCTCAGCGACATCATCGCCGCGGGCTCGCCCGGCGCCTCGACGCCCGCGGTCAATGCCGCGCTCCTCGAGTCCTGGCGCCTGGGCGCGCGCGCGCCGGTCGTGCAGCTGGTGCGCTTCACCGATGCGACCGACGCGGCCACCCGCTGGCGTGCGCTCTACGCGCTTGCGCGCTTGCGTGCCGCCCCCGGCGCTGCCGCGCTCGTACGCGCGCTCAGCGATCCGGATCCGCAGACCCGCACCGTGGCGGCGCGAGGCATCAGCAAGGCCCTCGTCGATAGCGCGCGGCTCGATCCGCGCGACGCCATTGCCGCCCTGCGCCGGTTGCTCACGGATGGCGACGCGCATATCCGCATCAATGCGCTGCGCGCGCTGGCATCGTTCCGCGACTCCAGCGTGGCGGGCGCGGTGGTCCCGCTCGTCGCCGATCGTGACATCGGCGTCGCGGTGCAGGCGGAGACGACGCTCGGCGTCGTGCGCGGCGCCGCCGCGCTCGCGGCGCTCGAGGCCCGGCTCACGAGCAGTGTCTTCGCGATCAAGCGGCAGGCGCTCATCGCGGTGGCGCAGGCGGACAGCGCCGCGGGCGTGGCCGCCGCGCTGGCCGTCGGGAGCGACGGCGACTGGCGGTGGCGCAGCGTCGCGGCAGAAGCGTTCGGAGCGGCGCGCGCGCGCGACCGGCTGGAAGGCCAGCTCGCCGATGCCGATGGCCGTGTGGTGGCGCAGGCGCTGCAGATGCTGCAGCGGATCGTGCCGGCCACGGATTCTTCCTTGCCCGCCAAGGCGCGCGCGTTACTCACGCACGCCGACCCCGCGGTGCGCAGCGTCGCGGCCGATCTGGTCGCCCGGCAACCGAGCGTCAACGACGTCGAGCTCCTGGTCGCTGCCTACGGCCGAGCGGAGGGCGACCCGTTCAATGATGCCCGTCTGTCTGCGGTCTCGGCCCTCGGCGCCATCGCCGCGTCGTCATCGGCCGGCCGCCTGCGCGTCGCCACGAAGTTTGTCTCGGCGACGCCGCGGCCCGACGATTATCTCGTGCGGCGGCTTGCGGCCGATACCTTGCCGAATACGCGCGACGCCTGGGGGCCGGTCCTGCCGATTGCGACCGGCCGGACCCTGGCGGACTATCGCGACGTCGTGCGCCGTTGGCTGGCCCCGGCGCTGGTCGGTTCGAACCCGCATGTGTTCCTGGAAACGGATCGCGGCACGCTCGACATCGAGCTGCTGCCGGCGGAGGCGCCGCTGACCGTCGCCGCGATCATCGATCTCGTCGCGCGTCGCTATTTCGACGGCACGCGCTGGCATCGCGTCGTGCCGAATTTCGTGGTGCAGGACGGCGATCCACGCGGCGATGGGTTCGGTGGACCCGGGTTCGCGATCCGCGACGAGATCAATCCCGTGCGCTACGAGACCGGATCGGTCGGCATGGCGCTGTCGGGACCCAACACCGGCGGCAGCCAGTATTTTATTACGCATTCCCCGCAGCCGCACTTGGATGGCATCTATACGATCTTTGGCCGGGTGGTCAGTGGTGCCGTGGTGCTGAACGCGATCGGGCAGGGCGACCGCATCAGGAGCATCCATAGATGAAGGGGATGGTCTGGGTCATCGCCCTGGTGATCGGGTTCGCCTCCTCTCTATCCGCCCAATACGGCTACTTCGGGCAGAACAAGATTCAGTACCGCCGTTTCGAGTGGCGCGTGTTACGCGGCGAGCACGTCGATCTCTACTACTATCCCGAAGCGGAAGAGCTCGGCCGTGTCGCGCTGGCGTACGCGGAGGAGAGCTACGACTCCCTCGCGCGCCGCTTCACCCACGCGGTCACGCGCCGCATCCCGTTGATCGTGTACGCGTCGCACAGCGATTTCGAGCAGACGAACATCCTGCCGTTCATCCCGCCCGAAGGGCTGCTCGGCGTGACCGAGTTTCTCAAGCGGCGCGTCGCGCTGCCGTTCCGGGGCAGCTACGCCGAGTTCCGGCACACGATCCGTCACGAGCTGGTGCACGTCTTCCAGCTGAGCCTCGCGTCGCAAACGTTTGGCCGCTATCCGCGCTTCCGGCAGGTTGGGGTGCCGTTGTGGTGGACCGAAGGTCTCGCGGAGTTCTTTTCGGCGGGCGAGGACAGCCGCGACGAGATGGTGCTGCGCGACATGACGATCGCGGGCCATTTACCCACGCTCCCCGACCTGATGTACGCGTACGGCGGACTGGTGTATCCGGTCGGCGGCAGCATCCACCGGTTCCTGGCTGAGCGCTACGGCGAGTGGCGCGTGCTCGAGCTGTACAACGACATCTGGAAATACTCGAGCTTCGACGACGCGCTCGCCGCGGTCTACGGACGCACGATCGATCAGCTGTCCGACGAATGGCAGTACTGGATGCGGCAGCACTACTACCCGGCGGTGGCGAGCCAGCCGCCCCTCGCGATCACCGCGCGCAAGCTCAGCGACGTCGCGATCAAGCCGACCGCCTACCAGCTTCCCGGCGATTCGGCGCCCTCGTTTCTGTTCTTCTCGCCGGCGAGCGGCTACACGACGATCTACGCGCAACCGCTGACGGGCCGTGCCCGCCGGCCGGTGGTGCAGGGGGAGCGCAGCGAGCAGTTTGAATCGTTCCATTTCTTCGAGTCGCGGATCGACGTCAACGCGCGCGGGGTGGCGGCGTTCAGCAGCAAGTATGCCGAGCGTGACGCGCTGTTCTTCTGGGACTTGCGGCACGCCCGGGTGGTCGGTCGCTATCAGTTCACCGCGCTGGTCTCGATTCTGTCGCCGGCGTGGGCGCCCGACGGCAAGAGCGTCGTGTTCAGCGGTCTTTCGGAGTCCGGCTACTCCGACCTGTATCGCCTGTGGCTGGCCGATCCCGGCGATTCGCTCCGCGCGGGACGCTTGGAGCGGCTGACGTCCGACCGCTACGAGGACCTCGATCCGACGATCAGTCCTGACGGACAGACCGTTGTCTTTTCCTCGGACCGCACGCCCTTCGGCCGAAGCGGCGCGCACAACCTGTTCGCCCTCGATCTCGCGAGCGGAGCGATCCGGTATCTGACCTATGGCGACTGGCGCGACGAGGCGCCGCGCTGGGGCGCGGATCGCATCTATTTCACGTCGGACCGCGATGGCACGTTCCAGGTCTACTCGATCGATGCGGCGGGGACCGGTCGGCGCGAGACGAGGACGCTGAACGGGGCGTTCGATCCGCAGTGGGTCCCCGGCACGCACGGGGGCCTGCTGTTCGGCGGGTTCGCGGATCTGAGCTTCAATATTTATCTCGCGCCCCCCCTGGCGGAGGTGGCAGCGCCCTTTACCCTGGCGGCCGCCGAGAGTCTGCCGGCGCCTTCGTGGACGTGGGGCGAGCTCTCCCATCCGCAATATGCGCGCGCCGATGGCGCGCCCTACGAGCGGAAATTCAGCCTCGACTTCGCCGCGGGTGATGCCGCCGTCGCTCCCGGGCTCGGCTCGGCCCAGGGCGCGGTGTTCGTGTTCAGCGACCTCCTGTCCGATCACCAGCTGTTTCTCTCGCTGTCGTCGTTTCAAAGCAGCGGGTTCGGCAGTCTGGTGGACAACATCAGTGGGTCCGCCTTTTACCTGAATCAGTCGCGGCGCATCAACTGGGGCGTCGGCGCGTTTCGCCAGCGCGGCCTGTTCTATGAGGGCGACTTCAACACCCTGTTCGAAGAGCGGTCGTACGGCGCGTTCGCGCAGGTGCGCTATCCCTTCACCCGCTTCCGGCGCATCGTGGGTGAGTATCGGATCGAACGCTCGGATCGGCTGGACCTCACGACGGACGAAGTGGACGAGCCGCGCCGCATCGGGTGGCTCGCGTCGAACTACCTCAGCTACGTGAAGGACAACACGCTCTGGCTCTCCACCGGTCCGATTGACGGCGAGCGCTACAATTTCACGGGCGGCCTGGTGAACGATCTGAGTCACGGCCGGTTCGACTCGTGGCTCGTGTCTGCGGACTGGCGCAAGTACATCCGAACATCGCTGCACAGCGCCGTCGCCGTGCGGGTGCAGGGCTACGCCTCCGGCGGCGAGCGGCCCCGGCGCATCAGCATCGGCGGCTCCTGGGGACTGCGTGGCTATCCGCAATACGGCTATGTCGCCGGGACGCGCGCCTGGCTCGTCAACGCGGAGTACCGCTTCCCCATCCTCGATTTCCTGACGATCGGCTTTCCGTTCGGCGCGGCGCGATTCCCGGGTGTGCAGGGTGCGCTGTTCGTCGACTACGGGCGCGCGTGGTCCCGCACGACCGCGGACCGCGGTGTCCTGGGCTCGAGCGGTCTCGGTTTACGGATGCCCGTCGGTCCGCCGCTCGTGTTGCGTCTCGACATCGGGTATCGCTTGGGCACGCCGGACATCGCGGGGTACGGATTGCCCGCGAGCACACGCCAGCGTCGCTTCGTGGACTTCTTTTTCGGGTTCAACTATTGACCGGGCTGCGCTCACGTTCCTACATTGGCGCCTGTGCGTTGCTCGCGGCGTGTCCGGGCTATCGTCCGCCCGCACCCCTCGTGCCGATGGCCGTGGCGCCGGCGAGTCGCGACAGTGCCGTACAATGGACCCGGGCGACCCTGCCGCGCGCGCGGACGCTGATTCGGTTTCGCTGGCATTATCAGGACGAGCGGGTCAAGTACGCGGGACGCGGCAGTCTCAGGATCGCACCGCCCGATTCGCTGCGCTTCGACTACGTGGGACCGCTCGGCCTCGGCAGCGGAGCGGCCGTCGTGATCGGCGACTCGGTGCTGTGGGCGGATCCGGACAAGAACTTTCGCTCGCTGGTCCCGGCCATCCCGATGCTGTGGGCCGCATTCGCGATGGTGCGGCCGCCGGCCGACGACGCCACCGTGCTCGGCGCGCAGCTCGTCGATACGCTGACGCGCAAGCGCCGGGTCGTGTGGCGGTTCGCACAGCCCGAGGATACACTGGACTATGTCGTGACCGACAGCGCGGGTCGTGGGTCCATGCTGGGAGCCGAGTGGCGGCGGCGCGCGAGGATGGTGGCGCAGAGCCATTCGCAGCTCGACACACTGGCGCGCGCCGCGAACGCACGCGTCGAGTTCCCTGAGGCTGCGGGGCGGGCAGGGGGGGCGAGGTTTGAGCTCATCGTGGTCGCGGTGGATACGGCGCCAGTCTTTGCGCCGGCTATATGGCGCAGTCGTCGCTAGCACAGCGGGCGTGTGGCTCGCCGGCTGCCTCTATGGATTTGCCGGCGGCACGCTCCCCAACGTCAAGACCGTCGCCATCCTGCCGTTTGACAACGATACGCCCGAGCCGCGCCTGACCGCGGAGGTCAGCGACGCGGTACGCCAGGCGCTCGAAGGCCGGCTGGGACTGCGCGTGGCCACGGAAGCGACGGCGGACGCGATCGTCCGCGGCCGTGTAGTGCGGTATGATCCCGACGTGCCGCAAAGCGTGCAGCCCGGCCTGGGGCGGGTGACGGTGACCAAGCGCAAAGTGCAGATCATCGTGGACGTCGAGATCGTCAACCAGCGCGACGGCACCACCGTCTGGAAGCGTCAGGGTCTCTCCGTGGACGGCGATTACGATCCCCCGGCGGAGCCGGACGGACGCAAGGCGGCGCTGGCCAAGCTGGTCCAGCAAATCGTGGACGGGGCGCAGTCGCAATGGTGATCGCGTCGCGCCGCGGCGCCAGCTCCAGCGGCTGCCTCTTCTCGCTGCTCCTGTTCGTGGCGGCGCTGTACTACGGCGTGAACATCGGTGAGGTGTACTTCCGCTATTACCGGCTGCTCGATGAAATGCAGACGGAGACACGCATCGCGTCCGGACTCGACGATGGGACGATCCGGCGTCGCATTCAGGCTGCCATCGAAGAAATCGGTCTTCCCGATTCCGCGGGCAGCCGCCAGCTCCTGATCCGCCGCACCGCCTCACCGCGCGAGATCGTGATCGAGACGCGCTACAGCGAATCGGTATCGCTACCCTTCTTCAATCACAGCTTCTCTTTCCACCCCAGAGCCGTGCAGCCGCTCTGAACACTGCCGCGAAGATTCGTACGCCCGAGGCCGCCGCAACCTGGCGGAGGGCTCAGGGCCGCGTCGTTTTCACCAACGGCGTCTTTGACCTGCTGCATACCGGCCACGTCGCGCTGCTCGAGGCGGCGCGCGCCGAAGGCGACGCGCTCATCGTCGGCGTCAACCGCGACGCCTCCGCACGCCGCCTGGGCAAGGGGCCCGACCGGCCCGTCGTCGCCGAGGGCGACCGCGCCCGCGTGGTGGCCGCGCTCGCCGCCGTGGACTGCGTCGTGCTGTTCGACGAGGATACGCCGCTTGCGCTGATCCGCACGCTCCGGCCCGACGTCCTGGTGAAGGGCGCGGACTACACGGCCGATGCGATCGTCGGCGCGACGGATGTGGCGGAGTGGGGGGGCCGCGTCGTGCGCGTGCCGCTCGTCAAGGACACCTCGACGACGCGATTGCTCGAGCGCCTGCGGCGCCGCTGATGAAGCTCCTCGTCGGCACACGCAGCCCGGGGAAGACGCGCGAAATCCGCGAGCTGTTCGCCGGCCTCCCGTTCGAGCTGGCGTTTCCCGCCGATCGGCTGCTCGCGCCCCTTCCCGAAGAAGCCGATCTCGAGCGCGGCATGAGCTATGTGGAGAACGCGGTCGCCAAGGCGCGGTACTACGCCACGCGGGGCGGCTTGCCTGCGGTGGCGGATGATTCGGGAATCGAAGTCGACGCGCTCGGTGGGGCGCCGGGTCCACGCTCGGCGCGCTGGTCGGCGAGCGGCGGGGATGCGGAGAACAATACGCTGCTGCTCGAGCAGCTCGCGGGGGTTCCCGACGACCGCCGCAGCGCGCACTACCGCTGCGTCGTGGCGTTTATCGCGACGCCGAGCAGCGTGCCGGAGATCGTCGAAGCCACCTGCGACGGGTTTATCCTGACCGAGCCGCGCGGGGGCGGGGGCTTCGGCTACGACCCGCTCTTTTTCTCGCCGGAGCTGCAAATGACGTTCGGGGAGGCGCCGCCGGCCGCGAAGCACCGCGTCTCGCACCGCGGCCGGGCCTTTCGCGCACTTATCGAAGTATTGTTACGCCGTTCTACGTAGTTTACTGACGTAGTTATCTTGACGCAGTTCTTCGACGCCTTTTTTCGACGTCTTTTTTAGTCAGCCGGGGTGTGGCGCAGTCCGGTAGCGCGCCTGGTTTGGGACCAGGAGGTCGCGGGTTCGAATCCCGCCGCCCCGATTCAGCCGTCCACCTGCGGTCGCAGGTACTTCTCGTAGCAATCCTCGCACACGCCGTGGCTGAACCGCGCCGCGGACCGCGCTTCGACGTAGCGCTCGAGCGGCGTCCATACGCCGTCCGTGTCGCGAATGCGCTTGCAGTAGCTGCACATGGCCAGCAGCCCTTCCAATGTCATCAGCTCTTCCCGCAGGCCGAGGATCCGCTCGGCGACCTTGAGGCGGGCGACGAGCTCTTCGGGAATGATCGGCTTCGTGATGAAATCGTCCACGCCGGCTTTCATCGCCTCGAGGAAGTTGCCCAGGCCCGTGCGAATCGTCTGCATCATGAAGTAGGTATACGGACCCGGCGGCCGCGCGCGGATCTTCCGGCATAGCTCGATGCCGTCCATCGCCGGCATCAGCCAGTCGGAGACGATCACGCGGTGGCGCGACACCTTCCAGAGTCCCCACGCATCGACGCCATTCTCCACGGCGGAGACCTCGTGGCCCTGCGCCGTCAGGATCGCGGTGAGGGTCCGCCCGGCGACGGCATCGTCCTCAGCGAGCAAGATCCGCATTATTCCTCCGGCAACGAAGCGCGCTGCTGGCGCAGATAGTCCGTCACCTGATGCGCGATGGGACTGACGCGTTCGAACGCGTCCCGGGCCTCCGCGATGTCGCCGGCGCGTCCCGTCGTTTCGACGCGCTCGAGCCGCTCGGCGAGCTCGCGCGCACCGATCGTCGCGGCCGCGCCCCGGTACGCGTGCGCGGCCTGCGCGATCTGGACACCGGTGCCGCTCGCCACGGCCCCGGCGAGCGCCGCCAGCCGATCGGGCGCCTGCCGTACGAATGTATCGATGATGGAATACAACGCTTGCTCGGCGCCGGCCTCGCGCAACGTGTTGCGGAATCCCTCCAGGTCGACCGGCGGCGCCGCCGCGGGGAGCGGTGCTGCTGGCGGCGCCCGGCGATCGCCACTCCCTTCGACGAGCGCGAACAGCTCGTGCGCCTTGAATGGCTTGGCGAGATAGTCCGTCATGCCGTGCGAGAGGCAGCGCTCGCGCTCCCCCGAGAGTGCGTGCGCCGTGAGGCCGATGATCGGCAGATCCTTGCCCTTGGGCAGCGCACGAATCGCGTGGGTGGCTTCGAAGCCGTCCATCTCCGGCATCTGGATGTCCATCAGCACGACGTCGTAGTCGCGCTCCTCGACCGCATGCAGCGCCTCGCGGCCGTTGCTTGCGACGTGGACCTCGTGTCCCCGTTTGACGAGCATGGCGACCGCGACCTGCTGGTTGACGGGATTGTCTTCCGCGAGCAGCACGCGCAAGGATGCCCGGGACTCCGCGATGGTGTGGCGCGTGATGACTTCCGCGCTCCCTGTCTCGTCTGGGGATCCCGCGAGCACGGTGCCGAGGGCTTCCAGGAGATCGCTGCGCGAAATGGGTTTCGTCAGGTAACCGCGGATGCCGCGCTCGCGACACCGCTCACCGTCGCCCCGCTGGCCGGCGGACGTGAGCATCAGCAGGTTCGTGCGCGCGATTTTCTTCTCGCCGCGCACGGCGGTGGCCAGCTGGAAGCCATCCATGTCCGGCATCTGCACGTCGAGAATCGCGATGTCGTAGCGGGCGCGGCGCAACGCAGCCAGGCCCTCCGCCGCGGTGGAAGCCTCATCGACGTTGATCCCCTCGGCGGCCAGCATCTCGCGCAGGATGCGCCGGTTCGTCTGATTGTCGTCCACGATGAGCATGCGGCGGCCGCCCAGCGCCGCCAGGCCGATGCCGCGAGTGGGCGACGCGCCCTCGACCGGCAGCGTGACCGCAAACGCGAATTCGCTGCCGCGCCCGAGCTCGCTGTTCACGGTCAGGTTGCCCCCCATCAACTGGACCAGCCGCTGCGAAATCGCCAGGCCGAGACCGGTACCGCCGTAGCGTCGGGTCGTCGTGGAGTCGGCCTGCGTGAATTCCCTGAAGACGGAGCCGACGTGTTCGGGCGCGATGCCGATGCCGGTATCGCGCACGGCGAAGCGGAGCGTCGTGCTCCCGTCGCTCGCGGCTGCGCTCACCGAGACGACGACCTCGCCCTGCTCGGTGAACTTGATCGCGTTGCCGATCAGGTTCATGAGCACCTGCCGCAAGCGGGTGGGATCACCGCGCACGACGCGGGGCACGTCGGCGCCGACTTCGGCGAGCAGCTCGAGGTGTTTCTCTCTCGCGCGCACCGCGAGGAGGCTGGCCGTCGCATGCACCACCTTCGACACGTCGAACGGAATGGACTCGAGCTCGAGGTGCTCCGCTTCGATCTTCGAGTAATCGAGGATGTCGTTGAGGATCATGAGCAGCGCTTCCGACGAGGAGCGCACCAGCTCGAGCGCGCGGCGCTGCTCCTGGGTCAGCTCGGTATCGAGAATGAGCTCCACAAACCCCAGCACCGCGTTCATCGGTGTGCGAATCTCGTGGCTCATGTTCGCAAGGAAGGCCGAGCGCGCGCGGGCGACGCGCTCGGCGAGATCGCGGGCGTCGCGCATCACCGCTTCGGCGCGCTTCGCGGCGTCCTCGCTCACGGCCAGCCGCGCCGTGATCTGGAGGTGATCGACCAGGGTGATGTGCGCGCGCCGCGCCACGATCGCCATGCCCAGGGTGAACACGGCCACGACGATTGCGGCCGCGAGATGATGGCTCTGGTCGCTGATGGCGAGCGATACGAAGACCGGGAGGGCGATGCCCGCGAGGAATCCGCGGATACTCAATGGATCGGCCGCGAGGGTCGTCAGCGCACTGGCGATGAGGCCGGCCAGGATGACGAGAAGCAGCGCGGTGGTGTCGAAGGGCACGACGGGCAGCACCAGCGCGCCGCCCACGCCCCAGGCGATGGCGAGCAACGTGACAGTGATGCGGACGCCGGTGCGCACCGCCCGTTCGTGCAGCCGGCGGCGGGGGGCGAAATAGATCCACGCACCCCGGAGCAGGGCGGTGAGCAGCACGGCGCCGCCCCAGGCGAGCAACAGTTGGGAGGGCGCGTCGGGCCACGCGAGCGCCACCACGACCGCGATGAGGATCGGGTGGACCCAGACGCCGAGCATGCTCTCGCGCACCAGCCGCTCCTGCAGCAGTCGGGCGAGGTCGGCGCGGATGCGCTCGTCGGTCGCGACGGCGTCTTCCGGGCGATCGTCGTTCAGCGTGGCGGCGGCCATGGGTGCTACATGCTACGATATGGCCGAAAAACGGGGTAGGGCGTTTTTGCGGCATCGGCAGGCGTGCCTGCGGCGCCCGAGATTTCGTTAAGTTGTGGTTTGCCTGACGCGCGCCCGTAGCTCAGGTGGATAGAGCAGCAGCCTTCTAAGCTGTTGGTCGGAGGTTCGAATCCTCCCGGGCGCACTCCGATGAATCTCCTGCTCGCCGAAGACGACGCCGTCGCGCGGATGACCCTGAGCGCCGTGCTGAAGGGTCTCGGCTACGACGTCACCGAGGCCGAGCACGGCGGCGAGGCGTGGGCCAACCTGCAGCTGGGCCACTTCCCGATCGTCATCTCCGACTGGCAGATGCCCGAGGTCGACGGTCCCGAGCTCTGCCGGCGGATGCGCGCACGCGCCACGGACCGCTACTCCTATTTCCTGTTGATTACCGCGACCGGAGGAAAAAAGCGCTATCTCGAGGGCATGGAGGCCGGCGCCGATGACTTCATCACGAAACCGGTCGACATGGACGAGCTGCGCGCGCGGCTCAAAGCCGCCGAGCGGATCCTCGGCCTGCGCCAGCACGTACAGCAGCTCGAAGGCTTGCTCCCCATCTGCGCCTACTGCAAGCGCATTCGCGACGCGTCGGAGAACTGGGAATCGATCGAGCGCTATGTCGAAGCGCGATCCGAGGCGCAGTTCAGCCACGGCTACTGTCCCGATTGTTATGAGAAGTACGTCAGGCCGCAGATTGAGAAGCGCTAGTCTCTTCCTTCTGCTGTTGGCCGTGGGGCCGTCCGGCCGTCCGGCCGTCGCTCAGGGCATCGCGGACAACAGCTTTCTCGTTGAAGAAGCGTACAACCAGGAGCCGGGCGTCGTGCAGCATATCAGCGTCTGGCAACGCTCGCTGCGCACCGCGACGTGGGCGTACACGTTCACGCAGGAGTGGCCGGTCGCCTCGCAGACGCATCAGCTGAGTTACACGATTCCCGTGCAGCGCACGGAGCAGGCCAACACCGGATTGGGCGATGTGGCGCTGAACTATCGCTATCAAGTGCGCTCGGATGAGCAGGTCGCCATTGCGCCGCGGCTTTCCCTGATCGTACCGACGGGAAGCTCGGCGCGCGGGTTGGGGACCGGTCATGTCGGGGCGCAGCTGAATGTGCCGATGAGCGTGACGTTGGCGCCGGCACTCGTGACGCATTGGAATGCCGGGGTGACGCGGGTCGCGCAGACGACGGTGTACAATCTCGGCGCGAGCGCGATCTGGCTGGCGCGGCCGACGTTCAACGTGATGATCGAAGTGGTGTGGACGGCCCAGGATGGGGCGCACGATGTCGTCGTGAATCCGGGCATTCGCTGGGCGCACAACTTTGCGAGCGGTCTGCAGATCGTGCCGGGCGTCGCGTTTCCGGACGGCAAAACGGCCCTGGTCTACCTCAGTTTTGAGCATCGTTTTAAGCCTGCCCGAAGGGCCGTAAATTCAAGTAGGTGACCCCCTTGACTCACCTCGGACCCGCGGCTAGTATCCGCGTCTCTCCGCTGACTTTTTTCGCGGACGCTCTTTGAGAATTGATGATCGAGTGTGTGGAGTGCGGCCCCAATTGAGCGGACGCGTTGTCAGAAGCGCGCCGCGAGGGGTTTCATTCTGATTGTGATTCGGACGACAGATGTACCAGTCGTTCGGTGAGCTGTTCGAATTTTCCAATCATTGGAGAGTTTGATCCTGGCTCAGGACGAACGCTGGCGGCGTGCCTAACACATGTAAGTCGCACGGGATTCGGGGGGCAACTCTCGAATTCAGTGGCAGACGGGTGCGTAACACGTGAGAAACCTGTCCGACGGCGGGGGATAGCCGGCCCAACGGCCGGGTAATACCGCATACGATCATTCGGGGGCATCCCTGAATGAAGAAAGCAGCCGCAAAGGTTGCGCCGATGGAGGGTCTCGCGGCCTATCAGCTAGTTGGCGGGGTAACGGCCCACCAAGGCGACGACGGGTAGCTGGTCTGAGAGGATGGCCAGCCACATTGGGACTGAGACACGGCC